>Ga0222428_100100_pt1 | contig 129742 bp, 114 predicted proteins | sample 2B5Ametagenome_FD_182471 | JGI IMG/M metagenome (GOLD analysis project Ga0222428, IMG submission 182471) | Enriched microbial communities from leaf-cutter ant dump, University of Wisconsin, Madison, United States - 2B5A (version 2) | ecosystem: Environmental > Terrestrial > Nest > Insects nest...
AGGCCCACCACGTCGGCGGTGCGGAAGGTGCCGCTCGATGCGCGGCCCAGCTTCTTGCCCGTGAGGTCATCCACCACGTCGAAGGTCAGGCCGAAGTTCTCGACCTCCTTCATCGTGGACAGCATGCCCGCGATGCCCACGCGGTTGGCCACGAAGTTGGGCGTGTCGTGCGCGCGCACCACGCCCTTGCCCAGGCCGCTGGTGACGAAGGCTTCGAGCTGGTCGAGCACTTCGGGCGCGGTGGTGGGTGTGTTGATGAGTTCCACCAGCACCATGTAGCGCGGCGGGTTGAAGAAGTGGATGCCGCAGAAGCGCGGCTTGATGTTGTCCGGCAGCGCCTCGGACAGCTTGGTGATCGACAGGCCCGAGGTGTTGGACGCGACGATGGCGTGCGGCGCGACGAAGGGCGCGATCTTCTTGTACAGGTCGAGCTTCCAGTCCATGCGCTCGGCGATGGCCTCGATGATGAGGTCGCAGTCGCGCAGCTGCTCCAGGTGCTCTTCGTAATTGGCCTGGCCGATCAGCGCGGCGTCGTCGGCCACGCCCAGCGGCGAGGGCTTGAGCTTCTTGAGGCCTTCCACGGCGCGGGTGACGATGCCGTTCTTGGGGCCTTCCTTCGCGGGCAGGTCGAACAGCACCACGGGCACCTTGACGTTGACGAGGTGCGCGGCGATCTGCGCGCCCATCACGCCTGCGCCGAGCACGGCGACTTTCTTCACTTGAAATCGGGACATGTTGTTGGTTCCTTGGGTTACTCGACGCGGATCCAGGTCTGCGTGCGGCCGAAGGGGCCGATGGAGCCGCGCACTTCGAGCTTCTTGCCGCCCTCGACGGGGGTCATGCGCAGGGTGTAGTTGCGGCCGTTCTCGGGGTCGAGGATCTTGCCGCCCTCCCACACCGCCTTGTCCTCGGCCTTCTTGGCGCCGCGGATGATCTCCAGGCCCACGAGCGGCTTGTCCTTGCGGTCGTCGCTGCATTCCTTGCACAGGTCGTCGGGCTTGGCGTCCTTGGCCAGGCGCTTTTCCAGCACGCCGGTCAGCACGCCGCCGCTGTCCTTGATGCGGATCTCCGCCTTGGCCTCGCCGGTCTTGTCGTCGATGTTGCGCCACAGGCCCTCGGGCGTCATCTGCGCCCAGGCGGGCACGGCACTTACTACCAAAACAATAGCTGCTAGCGCTTGATACATAAGGGCTCCGTGGCAAAAAGACTTGAAATCAGGCCAAGGCCAGATCGGTATCCATCAACACCTTGCTGCCCGCGCGGGCCGTGCGCATCAGCGTCGCGGTCTCGGGGAAGAGCTTGGCGAAGTAGAAGCGCGCCGTCTGCAGCTTGGCGCCGTAGAAGGGGTCGGTGTTGCCCGCGCCGCCTGCGGCGCTTTCCGATTTCTCGATTTCGCGCAGAGCGACCGAAGCCATGCGGGCGAACAGGTAGCCGAACACCAGGTGGCCGGCCACGCGCAGGTAGTCCACGGCGGCGGCGCCCACTTCATCGGGGTTCTGCAGGCCGCGGAAGCCGATCTCGGTGGTGAACTTGGTCATCTGGTCCGCAAGGTAGGCCACGGGGTTGATGAACTCGGCCATCTTCTCGTTCACGCCTTCCTCTTCGATCAGCTGGCTGATGAGCTTGCCGAACTTCTTGAGCGTGGCGCCGTTGTTGCCCAGGATCTTGCGGCCCAGCAGGTCCAGCGACTGCACCGTGTTCGTGCCTTCGTAGATCATGTTGATGCGGTTGTCCCGCACGTACTGCTCCATGCCCCATTCCTTGATGAAGCCGTGGCCGCCGAAGACCTGCATGCAGGCATTGGTGGCGATGTGGCCGTTGTCGGTGATGAAGGCCTTGACGATGGGGGTGAGCAGGGCCACCAGTTCGTCGGAATCCTTGCGCACCTTCTCGTCGGGGTGGTTGTGCGCCTTGTCCAGCAGCAGCGTGCAGAACACCTGCAGCGCGCGGCCGCCTTCGGCGTAGGCCTTGGCGGTGAGCAGCATCTTGCGCACGTCGGGGTGCACGATGATCGGGTCGGCGTCCTTGTCCTTGGCCTTCACGCCCGACAGGCTGCGCATCTGGATGCGGTCCTTGGCGTAGGCCAGCGCGTTCTGGTAGGCCACTTCGGTCAGGCCCAGCGACTGATTGCCCACGCCCAGGCGGGCGGCGTTCATCATCACGAACATGGCGGCCAGGCCCTTGTTGGGCTGGCCCACCATCGTGCCGATGGCGCCGTCGATGGCGATCTGCGCCGTGGCGTTGCCGTGGATGCCCATCTTGTGCTCCAGGCCCGTGCAGTAGATGGGATTGCGCTCGCCCAGCGTGCCGTCGGCCTTCACGTTGAACTTGGGCACCACGAACAGGCTGATGCCCTTGCTGCCCTTGGGCGCGTCGGGCAGGCGGGCCAGCACCAGGTGCACGATGTTCTCGGTGAAGTCGTGCTCGCCGGCGCTGATGAAGATCTTGTTGCCGGTGATCTTGTAGGTGCCGTCGGGCAGCGGCTCGGCCTTGGTGCGCAGCAGGCCCAGGTCGGTGCCGCAGTGGGGCTCGGTCAGGCACATGGTGCCGGTCCACTCGCCGCTGGTCAGCTTGGGCAGATAGAGCTTCTTCTGCTCGTCGGTGCCGTGGGCATGCAGGGCCTCATACGCGCCGTGCGACAGGCCGGGGTACATGGTCCAGGCCTGGTTGGCGCTGTTGAGCATTTCGTACAGGCACTGGTTCAGCACGAAGGGCAGGCCCTGGCCGCCATAGGCGGGGTCGCACGACAGAGCCGCCCAGCCGCCCTCGACGTACTTGGCGTAGGCGTCCTTGAAGCCCACAGGCGTCTTCACCGCATGCGTGGTCTTGTCCAGCACGCAGCCTTCGGTGTCGCCGCTGATGTTGAGCGGGAAGGTCACCTCGGCGGCGAACTTTCCGGCCTCTTCGAGCACGGCGTTGATGGTGTCCACATCCACCTCGGCATGGGGCGGCAGTGCCTTGAATTCATCGCTGACCTTGAGCACTTCGTGCATGACGAATTGCATGTCGCGCAGGGGCGGCGTGTAGGTAGGCATGGGGTTTACTCCTTGGAGGTGGTGGTTTGGTTGGAAACTTTGCGGCGCTTCGCGGCGGCGGGGGTTGCCGTTGCCGCCGCGGGCGCCTCGGCGCTGTAGCGCGCCAGGATGTTGTGGAACCCCGTGAGCGCCCGCTCGAGGGAGCCCGGGGTCCGCAGGAACCGCGCTTCGTAGTGCAGCGCGAGGATGAGGCCGTGGATCTCGAAGAGCATCTGCTCCTCGTTGGTGTCCGCGCGCAGCTCGCCCAGCACCTTGCACTGCTCGATGGCGCGGCGCATGGCGGCGTGCCAGGTCAGCACCGAGCTGGCCAGCGCGTCGCGCACGGGACCGGTGCGGTCGTCGAATTCGACCGCGCCGCTGATGTAGATGCAGCCTGAGTCGATTTCGATGGAGGTGCGCTTCATCCAGTTGTCGAACAGCGCGTGCAAGCGCGCCACGCCGCGCGGGGCGGACATGGCGGGGTAGAACACTTCCTGCTCGAAGCGCGTGTGGTATTCGCGGATCACGGAGATCTGCAGCTCCTCGCGCGAGCCGAAGTGGGCGAAAACGCCCGACTTGCTCATGCCCGTGACGTCGGCCAGCGCCCCGATGGACAGGCCTTCCAGCCCGATGTGCGTGGCCAGGCCCAGCGCCGCCTCAACGATGGCGGCCTTGGTCTGCTGGCCTTTCTGCAGCGCGCGCCCGGTGCCGCTGCGCGCGCGCGGGATGCGGGTGACCGGGCTGGATTCGGGGGTGGCGGACATGGGCGCAGATAAAAACGAACGTTCGTTCTATTCTGCAACAAATTCAGCAGCCCGCCAAAACCCTCCGGAAAAATAGGGAGGGCACCCCAAATCCTCTGCGGGTATAGAGCCTGTTTACGGTCCGTTCATGGGGTTCGTTGCCCCGCTTTGGGTTCGGCTGCAAGGCGCCAACCGCAGCCGGGCTGGCGGCCCGGCGAGGATTTGCAACGCGGCAGACGGGCCCAAAGCGGGGCAACCCTTCGGGCAGGGCAGCAACAGGCCACGCTCGTTGTTGCTCGCCTTGCCCAGGCCTCCAGCATGGGCTGCGGCGCGCGCCTAGATCGTGGCCTGTTGCTGCCCTGCGAACCCCATGAACGGACCGTAAACAGGCTCTCACACCATCCGCGCCAGGCTAGCCTCCAGGTGCTCGGTCGGCAGGCGCTTGAAGCCCGAGCGGGCGTAGCGCTGCAGGCGTCCCACGGCAAAGGCCGTGAGCACGCTGGCGGCCACCTGCGCATCGACCGTGGGCGTGGCCGAGGCGGCCGTGGCCGGGCGCAGGCACTGGCGCAGGGCGGATTCGATGCGGTCGAAGAACTGGTTCATGCGCTGCTGCAGGCGTTCGTGCTCGAACACCAGGGCATCGCCCACCATCACGCGCACCATGCCCGGGTTGCGCTCGCCGAACTGCAGCAGCAGCGCCACCACCCGCGCGGCCTGGCGCGCGCCCACTTCGGCGGGCTGCTCGGGGTCGGGCAGCTCGCGGCCGGTGATCTGCTGGACCAGGGTAAAGACGGTCTGCTCGATGAAGTCGATGAGCCCTTCGAACATCTGCGCCTTGCTCGCGAAGTGGCGGTACAGCGCGGCCTCGCTCACCGACAGGCGCGCCGCCAGCGCGGCGGTGGTGATGCGCTCGGCCCCGGGCTGCTCCAGCATGGCGGCCAGGGCCTGCAAGATCTGCACGCGCCGCTCGCCCGGCTTGGGCCGCTTGCGCGCGGCGGGTGCATCGCCCGTGGCGTCGGTGGAAGCGGGTTCGGGCAAGGGCGAAAGGTCGGACATGCGGGCGTCGGCGCCCTGTGGCGGGGCGTAAATCATGTGTGGAAATGATTCTCGCACAGGGCTAGGGCGGAAACACCACGGCCACCAGCAGCCCGTGTTCCTGCGGCCCCGTGCCGAGCTGGAGCGATGCCCGGTGCACGCGGGCGATCTCGTCGGCAATGGCCAAACCCAGGCCCGTGCCCTCGCCCCCCGTGCCCGGCACCCGGTAGAAGCGCTGCATGACGCGCGCGCGCTCGGCGTCGGGCACGCCGGGGCCGTCGTCTTCGACCTCGACGAAGGCGCGCGGCGGGCCCGCGCGCCCCGGGCGCATGCCGCAGCGGATGGTGACGACGCCGCCCGCCGGCGTGTACTTGATGGCGTTGTCCACCAGGTTGGACAGGAGTTCGCGCAGCAGCCAGCCGTGGCCCGTGACGTGGGCGGGCTGCACGTCCAGCCCCAGGTCCAGCCCCTTGCCCGTGGCGGCGTCGAGAAAGGTTTCGAGCAGCATCTCGCACAGGTCCTTGAGGTCCACGCGCTGCGGCGGCTGGGCATCGAGGCTGCGCGCGTCCGCCCGCGACAGCGCCAGCAACTGGTGCGCCAGCTGCGAGGTGCGGCGCGTGGCATTGCGCAGCTTCTCGATCTGGTCAGCTCCTAGAACAATAGCGCCTTGCGCCCGTCCCTCCTGCGCCAGAGGCACTTTTTTATCTGAATCCGGCAGGGCGGCCCGCACCGGCGCCGCGGCCTTGGCCATCATGGCCCAGGCCTCCACCTGGGCCTGCAGGCCCGCCAGAGGGGTGCGCAGTTGGTGCGCCGCGTCGGCCACGAAGCGGCGCTGGCCCTCGGCCTGGGCGTTGACCAGCGCGAACAGGCGGTTGAGCGAGTGCACCAGGGGGCGTACCTCGGTGGGCGAGGCGGCCTCGTCGATGGGGCTCAGGTCGCGCGGCGAGCGGTGCTCGACCGCCTCGGCCAGGTCCACCAGTGGCTTGAAGGCCCGCCCCACCGCCCAATGGATGGCCAGCGCCGCCGCGGCCACCAGCACCAGGTTGGGCAGCAGCACCCGCAGCAGCAGTTGCTGCGCCCACTGCTGGCGCGGGTCCGAGCCATCGGCCAGCGCCACCACCATCTCGCCTGCGCCGGTGCGCCCGCGCTGCACGGCCACGCGGTAGGTCACGCCACCGTATTCCATGCTGTGGAACTCCGGCGCCAGCGTGGCCGGCACGGCGCCGTGCACCCAGTCGTTGCCCAGCAGCAGGCGGCCCGAGGCGTCGCGCACGCTGTAGCCGGAGAACCCGGCGTTCTGGCGCAGGAAGTCCTCCACCGGAGGGGCCAGCAGCAGCAGCGGCGGTTCGTTCTCGCGGATGGACGGAGCCAGCACGGAATCGGCCAGCGCAGGGAGCAGCCGCAGCAGGCGCTGGTCATGCTGGCCTGCGGCCTCGTCGGCCGAGCGGTAGTCCAGCCACACGCCCACCAGCGCCAGCCCGCACAGGGGCAGCACCAGCAGCATGAGCAGGCGGATGCGCAGGTCCGAGGTCATGGCGCGCAACCCGGGCCGCAGAAAGATGAGGGGGCTGCGCTGCGTCATGGCGCGCTCGCTCACAACGGGCGCGGCCGAGGGCCAGCGGACGCCGTGGAACTGGCTTCGCCAAGCCACCGGCGGCATCCCCCTGCCAGCATTGCGCGGCAATGCGAGAGCGGGGGGAGGCGACGAAGTCGCTCAGGGGGGTGTCTCATGCAATTCAAGCCGGTAGCCGAAGCCACGGATGGAGCGCAGCGCAACGCCGTGCGGCTCCAGCTTGCCGCGCAGGCGGGAGACGTACACCTCCACCGCGTTGGGCGTGATCTCCTTGTCCCAGCCCGTCAGGGCCTGCAGCAGCTTGTCCTTGCTGGCAGGCTTGGGGGCATTGATGAGCAGATATTCGAGCACGGTCCATTCGCGCGGTCCCAGCTCGATTGCGTGCGGCTCGCCCTCACCCGAACGGATGCTGGCGCGGCGGCCGGCAGTATCGAGCTCCAGCGGCCCGAAGCTGAGCACCGCCGTCGTGGCGGCCTGCGAACGGCGCAGCAGGGCGCGCAAGCGTGCCAGCAGTTCGGGCAGCTCGAAGGGCTTGACCATATAGTCGTCTGCCCCCAGGTCCAGCCCCTGCACGCGGTCGTGCAGGGCATCGCGGGCGGTCAGGATCAGCACCGGCATGGCTGGGCTCGCCATGTCGGGGCGGCGCAGGCGGCGCGTGAGCTCCAGGCCGTCCATGGCGGGCAGGCCGATGTCGATGATCGCCGCATCAAAGGATTCGGCGCGCAGCACTTCCTCGGCACGCTCGCCGCTGCCCACCCAGTCCACGGCGTAGCCCGCGTCGGTGAGGCCCAGCTTGATGCCGCTGGCGACCATCACATCGTCTTCGACGAGCAAAAGCCGCATGTCAACAGCCCACGCCGCTGCGCACGGCCCGCGCCTCACGCCACTGGCGCTGCCCAGGCCAGGGCACCCGTGGAACTGGCTTTGCCAGGCCACGGGGTGCGTCCCCCTCCCGAAGGAGAGGGGGAAGGCGCCGAAGGCGACTCAGGGGGTGCATCTCAATGACTTCGGATCATGGTGCCGTAGGCCTGGTCCGTGAGGATTTCGAGCAGCATGGCGTGCGGCACGCGGCCGTCGATGATGTGCACCGCATGCACGCCGGCCTTGGCGGCATCGAGCGCACCGGCGATCTTGGGCAGCATGCCGCCGGAGATGGTGCCGTCGGCAAACAGCGCGTCGATCTCGCGCGCCGTCAGGTCGGTGAGCAGGTTGCCCTGCTTGTCCAGCACGCCGGGCGTATTGGTCAGCAGCATGAGCTTTTCGGCTTGCAGCACCGTGGCGAGCTTGCTGGCCACCACGTCGGCGTTGATGTTGTAGCTCTCGTTCTCTTCGCCGAAGCCGATGGGGCTGATGACGGGGATGAAGGCATCGTCCTGCAGCGCCTTGACCACGCTGGGGTCGATGGACACGATGTCGCCCACTTGGCCCACGTCGTGCTCGATGGACGGATCCTTGCTGTCCACCATCTTGAGCTTCTGCGCGCGGATCATGCCGCCATCGCGGCCGGTCAGTCCCACGGCCTTGCCGCCGGCCTGGTTGATCAGGCCCACGATGTCCTGCTGCACCTCGCCGGCCAGCACCCACTCGACCACCTCCATGGTCTCGGCGTCGGTCACGCGCATGCCCTGGATGAACTCGCCCTTCTTGCCCAGGCGGTTGAGCGCCGTCTCGATCTGCGGGCCGCCGCCGTGCACCACCACCGGATTCATGCCCACGAGCTTGAGCAGCACCACGTCCTCGGCGAAGTCGGCCTGCAGGGCCGGGTCGGTCATGGCGTTGCCGCCGTACTTGATGACCATGGTCTTGCCATGGAACTTGCGGATATAGGGCAGCGCCTGGGCCAGAATTTCAGCCTTGTCGCGCGGGGCAATCGAAAGAAGGTCGGTCATGGGAGGCGGGCCATCCGGTGAAGAAAACGGTGAAGCGCAAATTGTGCCGCATTCACGACGCCCGCCGGCCGGCGTCAGTGCCGCAGCCAGGAGGGCACTTTGAAGCGCACGATGGCCAGGTAAGCCATCACATAGCTGATCACGAACAGGCCGCAGAACGCCATCAGCAACGGCGTATTGCTCCAGAACAGCACGGCCGGCACCACGGTCAGCAGAGTGAAACCCCAGAGGTAGGGCGACGTACGGTTGTTGCGCATCAGCATGCGGCGCGACTCATCGTCGTGGAACACCCCGCGCACGATGCGCCGGTAGATCAGCTGGTGGAAATGCAGCGCGTCCGCCACGCCGGGCGATACGCCCCGCACGCTCTTGCGGTAGATCGAGAAAATCGTCTCCCAGACCGGATAGATCAGCAGCAGCATGGGGAACCAGGGCGATACGTCCGGATTGCGTTGCACCAGCGAGAGGCTGGCCACCGCAATCACCACGCCCCAGATATAGGCCCCCCCATCTCCGGCAAAGAGCATGCCGCGCGGGTAGTTCCACACCAGGAAACCACCGGTGGCGGCGGCGGTACACACCAGCAGCGCAGCCAGCGCGCGGTCGCCTACCTGCAAGCACACGTGGGCCAAGGCCAGGCACACGATCAATGCCACCATGCCCGCCAGGCCGTTGTAGCCGTCGATGATGTTGAAGGCATGCGGCAGCCCGGCAATGGCCAGCAGGACAATGCCGACGCCCAGCCAGGGCAACTGGCGCAGCAGCACGTCCAGCCACGGCAGTCCCAGGCGCGGCAATCCCAGGTCCAGCAGCCACACCGCCAGCCCGCCAGACAGCAGCGTGAGCAGCAGCCGGTACCGGACCGCCAGCCGCTGCGTCATGTCTTCCGCAATGCCGCCCAATGCTGCCGGCAGCAGCACCGCGATCCACAGCAATACCCAACTGCCCAGTCGCAGCGACCCCGGATCACCGGCCTGCGTTTGCCACACGCCCAGCAGCCAACTGGCCGCCACGCCGATCAGCAGCGCCATGCCCCCCAGGCGCGGCACCTCGCCGACGTGAAAACGCTGGGGCATGCCGTCTCCGTATTCCACGACGCGCTCCCCCAGCCAGCGGATGATGGCTGCGGAAACGACCAGGGTGGAGAGGAAACCGATGAGAGACAGCCAGATCATGGGAATGCCAATGTTACGCGGCGCGCATGTTTCAAAGTGCAAGCACCCGAAAGTATTCCGCGCCCACTTGATTCCAGGTGTAGTGCCTGTGCGCCAGTTCGCGCATCCGGGCGCCGGCATCCGATGCTTCCATCGCGGGCAGAGCAGCCACCGCCGCCACCAGGCCCGCCGCGTCCGCAAAGTAAGCCGCCTGTCCGCGGGTGGTGTGGCGGTTGAAGCCGCAGTCGAACGCCACCACCGGCACGCCGAAATGCATCATTTCCACCAGGGAGGGATTGGTGCCGCCCGCTGAGTGCCCATGCACATACAGGCTGGCGCCTTCCCGCAGCGTTCGGAGCACACCCAGGTCATATTCAGGATCGGCCAGGACGAGGTGACCGAACTCCTGGTAGCGGGCGCGCATTTCCCGTCCGAATGCACTCGCATCCCAGTTGCCCACGAAGACCAGCGGCAAGGCAGGGTTGCGCGAAAAAGCGTCCAGGATCATGCTCACGTTGTTTTCCGGCTCGATGCGGCACAGGGCGAGCGCATAGCGCGTAGGAAGAGTTGCGGGATAGGGGCGGCGGTCAGCCTCCACGGCGTGGTCACCGCCATAGGCAATCACCGTGCACGGCACGCCATAGTGCCGCGCCACGTGCTCCGCCACGCCCTGGTTGTCGGCAACGACCACATGGGAGCAGCGCACCGCCAGCCATTCCGATAGCCGCAGGAAATTCCTCGCCAGCCAGCCCCATTTGGCCCTGCGCCACTCGATGCCATCGATATTGGTCACCACCCGCGCCCGCCCCAGGCAGCGCACCAGCGGCAAGGCAATGGCGCCCGAGACGCCCAATACCAGCACGACGTCCGCGCGGCGCCACAACGCAAGCGCCAGGGACCACACGTCATAGGCGATGCTGGAAGCGCCATTGGCAGGCAGCGGCAGGTGGACGAGACGTGCGCCGTGGAACTCCGGGCTTCCACGCCCACTGCAGAACACGGTCAGATCCACCGGCAGCCCCTGCCGCTCCCGGTGCAACACGAGGTTTTCCACCAAGGTCTCGAACCCGCCATACGCCGCTGGAATACCGGCGCTGCCCACGATGGAAACCGTCTTCATTCCTCGAACACCGCCCGGCGGATTTCCGCCTGGAAGACCTCGGGAGACAGCGCCTGCGCCCGTTCCCGGCACTGGCGCGACAGATGCAGGCACAGCGCCTCGTCGCCCGCCAGCCGCGCCACGGTATCGCGCAACGCGCCGGCATCCCGTGAGTCGATCAGATAGCCGTGCACGCCGTCCTGCACCAGTTCGGCAGGACCGCCCACCGGCGGCGCGATCACCGGCACGCCAAAAGTCATGGCTTCCAGCAGCGTCAAGCCGAAGGTCTCCTGGCACATGTCCACGCGCGACAGGTTCACCACCAGGCTGGCCCGGACATAGATGTCCGAGGCATCCACCACAGCCTGCCGCAAGCGCAGATTCGCGGGGAGTTCCTGCGCGGCAAAGTAGCGCCGCGCCGCCTCTGCGTCATCGCTCGCCACCAGTTCGAACTCGGCCTCGGCGAACTCCCGCGCAAGCCGAACGAATTCCGGCACGCCCTTGTAATCGCGCAGGGCACACAGCATGCAGACACGGAACACGCCGTCCCGGCGCAGCGCGTACACGCTGCGCAGACCGGCGGCGAACATCTCGCGGTCGATGGAATTGGCCACCACCCTCGCCTGCACCAGGCCCAGGCTGCGGCGGTGAAATTCAGACACGCAGATCATCCGGTGCGCCGACCAGCGCGCCACGCGCAGCAAAAACCACTGCAGCAGGCGCGGACGCATTGAAGCCTCGTGCAGATGGCAGACCACGCGCCGCCCGCTGAGGCGGCCATAGAGGGACGCGGCGAACGGCAGCAGCGTGTTCACATACAGCACGGCACCACGGTCGATGTCGCGCGCCTGCCGCAGGCTGCGCCACAACCCCCACTGGCTGCACAGATAGGCGTACAGCGTGGCCCATCGGTTCGCGCCACGCCGGTAGGCATAGCGCCGCGCCTGCGGCACGGCCTCGCCCAGAAAGCCATCGCCCCCGTCGCCTAGGTAGAGCAGTTGCGCCGGGTCCCGACTCGCCAGCGCCTCCATCACATTGCGCAACACCCGGGGGCTGCCGGAGCGGTCATTCAGCAAATGGACGAAAACGATCATGGAACCCGCGGGCGCTGCTGTGCGTAACCCGGCATTATCGCCGCCCGGCCCGCCGTCATAATTCCGGGATGACACAGAACATCGAGGACTTGCACGTCTATCTGCGCAGCATCCGGCCGGACGAGCGCACCTCCCTTTCCGTCCTCGCCAGCCTCGTCCACAACGGCGCCACCGTGCTCGACCTGGGCTGCGGTAGCGGCGCCCTGGGCCAATACCTGCTGGAAACCCGCCAATGCACCAGCGATGGCCTGACTTGGAGCGAGGCCGAGGCAACCCACGCGCGCCCCCACTACCGCCACGTGGTGGTAGCCGACCTGGAGGTCTGCGACCTGGCCGCCACCTTCCCCGCCGGGCAGTACGATTACATCGTCTGTGCCGACGTGCTGGAACACCTGCGCGCGCCCGAGCGCGTGCTCGCCGCCTGCCGCGACCTGCTCAAGCCCGGCACCGGCCGGCTGCTGGTCTCGGTGCCCAACGCCAGCTACGCGGGCCTGGTGGCCGAGCTGCTGCAGGGCGAATTCCGCTACCGCGAAGAAGGCCTGCTGGACCGCACTCACCTGCGCTTCTTCACGCGCCGCTCGCTGGCCCGCTTCCTGGGCGACGAGCGCTGGGCGGTGCAATCGCTGGACACCATCCGCCGCGAGATGCCCGAGTCGGAGTTCCGCACGCAATTTGACCAGCTCCCGCCCGCCGTGGCCCGCTACCTGCTGGCCGTGCCCGACGCGCTCACGTACCAGTTCATCGGCATGGCCCAACCCGTACAGGCTGCCGTGGCGCACGACCAGCAGGGCACGCCAAATCCGCAGGAAGCGCATGCTCTGTTCACTGCGCAGCTTTATGTGGCGTGTGGGAATAGCTATGAAGAAGATAGCAAGCACACCGCGACCGGGATCATGGGCCAGGCGCAGCAGACCTTGCGCTTCGACCTGCCCGAGAGCATCGCGCCGCTGACCGCCATCCGCCTCGATCCGGCCGACCGACCCGGCTTCCTGCACCTGTACGCCCTGCGCCTGCTGGACGCCCAGGGCGACATCCTGTGGCATTGGACCGCTGCACAGTCCACTCGCTCGCTGCTGGCGCAGACGCCGCACCAGCAGATCGTCTGGCAGGGGCCTCTGCCTGCCAGCGGCCCTGCCCTGCTGCTGCTCACCGGGGACGACCCCTGGTTTGAGCTGCCCGTACCCGCGCCGCAACTGGCGGGCGCCGCACGCCTGGAGGTGGACCTGGGCTGGCCCCTATCCGCCGACTACCTGGCCCTGTCAGCCACCGTGCTTCCGCTGCAAGACCGCATCGCACAGCAGCACCACGAGTTGCAACACATGCACGGAATCGCCCGTGCCCTGGACGAAAGCCGCGCCCAAAGTGCCAGCTTTCAAAACGAATCCGCCCAATTCCAACGCAACGCCACCCGTCTGCAACACGAACTCACGCGCCTGCAAGCCGAATACGACGAACTCGCCTCCCATTTCAAGACCCTGGAAAACTCCATCGTGTACCGAGCCACCCGCCCGCTAGCCACAGCCAAGCGCGGCCTGAATCAGTTCCTGGGCCGCACGCCGCAACAGCAGCAGGCGGCCGTCAGACCAGCCCCCCAGCCGCTGCTGCCCACGCCCCACCCCGTGGACGTCATCGTGCCCGTTTATCGCGGCCTGGCCGACACGCGCCTGTGCATCGACTCCGTGCTCGCCAGCCCCGTGCGCGCGGCCTACCGCCTCATTGTCATCAACGACTGCAGCCCCGAGCCCGAAGTCACCCAATGGCTGCGCGAGCGCGCGGCACATGACGAACGCATCACCCTGTTGGAAAACGCCGAGAACCTCGGCTTCGTCGGGACCGTGAACCGCGGCATGGCCTTGTCCGACAGCAACGACGTGCTGCTGCTCAACAGCGACACCGAAGTCGCCAACGACTGGCTCGACCGCATCCGCGCCGCCGCCTATGGTGACGCCAAGGTCGCCAGCGTCACCCCTCTCTCCACCAACGCCACCATCTGCAGCTACCCGCGCTTTTGCGAGGACAACTCCCTCCCTCCCGGCTACGACACCGCCCGCATGGACGCCCTGTGCGCCCGCACCCACCCCGGCGCCGTGGTGGACGTGCCGACCGGCGTGGGCTTTTGCATGTACATCCGCCGCGACAGCCTGCAACAGGTCGGCCTATTCGACACAGAGAACTTCGGCAAGGGCTACGGCGAGGAAAACGACTTCTGCCAGCGCGCCGCCCGTGCCGGCTGGCGCAACCTGCACCTGCTCGACACCTTCGTGCTGCACACCGGCGGCGTGAGCTTTGGCGACAGCAAGAGCCCCCGCGAACGCGCCGCCATGGAAACCCTGGCCCGCCTGCACCCCCGCTACGCACGCGACGTGCACGCTTTCGTCCAGGCCGACCCCGCCCGCCCCTACCGCCTCGCGCTCGACGTGGCCCGCATCACTGAGGAGGGCTTGCCCGTTGTGCTGGCCGTGCTGCACGACCGCGCTGGCGGCACCGTGCGCCACGTGCGCGAACTGTCCCAGCACCTGGCGGGCCAGGCCCAGTTCCTTACCCTCACGCCAGCGCCCGGCGACGCCGTCAGCCTGCGCATGGCCGCAGCCACCGAAGGTTTCGAACTCGCCTTCAGGCTCAAGGACCAGTACGACGACCTGCTCACCATGCTGCGCCGCCTGGGCGTCAGCCACGTGCACTACCACCACCTGCTCGGCCATGGCCAGGAGGTGCGCAATCTGCCCGCCCTGCTCGGCGTGCCCTACGACTTCACGGCACACGATTACTACAGCTACTGCACCCACATCACGCTCACCGGCACGGCCGACCGCTACGCGGGCGAGCCCGCGCCCGGCCAATGCGCGTGCTGCTCGCCCGGCACGCCCGCGCCCCAGGCGCTCCAAGGCAACGCCATCGGCAACGTCGCCGAATGGCGCAGCGCCAATGCCCGCCTGCTCAGCGGCGCACGCCACGTCCTGGCTCCCAGCCACGACACCGCCCGCCGCATTGCGGGCTTCGCTCCCGCCGCCCGCGTGCACGTCGCCCCGCACACTGACATCCCGCCCGGCACCGCCCTGCCCATACCCGCGCCCCGGCCCATAACTGACGGCCGCCCGCTCAAAATCGTGGTCATTGGCGCGCTCAGCGCCATCAAGGGTGCCGACGTGCTCGAAGCCGCCGCGCAAGAAGCCGCCCGGCAACAGGCCCCCGTGGAATTCCACCTGCTCGGCTACAGCTACCGCCACCTGCAAACCCAGCCGCGCGCCCACCTCACCGCCTACGGCGCCTACCAGGAAGAGGATTTGCCCGGCTTGCTCGCCTGGCTGCAGCCGGACATCGCCTGGTTCCCAGCCCAATGGCCCGAGACCTACAGCTACACCCTCAGCGCCGCCCTGCAGGCCGGCCTGCCCGTGGCGGTGCCGGACATCGGCGCCTTTGCTGAGCGCGTGGCGGGCAGGCCCTGGAGCTGGGTGTGCCCCTGGGGCCAGGACGGCAAGCAATGGGCGGGCTTCTTCGCCACCCTGCACCGCGAACACTTCGCCCAGGCACTGCCGCCCGCACAGCCTGCCGCCGCGCCCGCGCCCGCGCACGACACGGCCGAGCCATGGAACTATCCGGACAACTACCTTTCCGGCCTGGCTGCGCCAACGGCCAGCCCGCAGCCCCTCGCACCTGAAACGTTCACCCAGTACCTGCCCCAGAGCCCCAGCACTACCCGCTCCGGTGCGCTGAGTGCCCTGGTATACCTGCGCTCCCTGCCCATGCTGCGCGGCGTGGCCCGGCGCGTGCCTGCGCATTGGCGGCAGCGGGTCAAAAAATGGTTTAAGGGATGATTAGCCACTATTAATTCAGGAGCATTTGGCGCTTATGAAAACTGGATTTCAGATGCTTTTCACCCTCAAAAGCAGGAACAAAATGCGCTGACAGCTATCTTTTTTACAAACCACCCCGTGAACCCGAGCCGCCAGCGCCTCTCCACACACGTCGCCACATTCGCCGTCGCCGCGCTCGCCGTCGCTGCCATAGGCTGGCGCGCGTGGTACGCAGTGCAATTTTCACAGTTGCTCGACTGCGACAACTGCCTGGTGGCGCCCACGGTGCTGAATGAAGCCCAGCCCTTTCTCGCCCTGCTGTGCCTGGCCTGGGCTGCAGGCCGCTGGCTAACGCGTGCAGCCATCGCGGTGCGCGCGACCATCGTGGCCGTACTGTGCCTATCGTGGGCAGACATCGCCACCCAGCGCGCCTTTGCTACCCGCCTGGGCTGGCACGAAATCCGCAAATTCTGGGCCGAAGCCGGCAACCTGTTCGATTTCGCCAGAATCCTCACCCCCAGCCTGCACCACGCCCTGCTGGCCGCGCTTGGCGCAGTCATCGTCCTGCTGGTGCTAGGCCGCTACCTCACAGCCGGCAACACACGCATTCCAGGCCCCATCGCGGCTCTGTGCGCCGGCGCGCTCGCCGCAGGCACGCTGGCATCTGGCGCCGACACCCACCAGTACTATGTGCGCGGATCGCTCACCACGTTCTGGCAAACCCCCACGCGCCACACACCCTACCCTGCAACCTGGCAGCCACCACACAGGGACGGCAGCACCATCGGCACAACCTGCCACCCGCCCCAGCAGCCTCTGGGGCTGGACCAGGTCGTGCTTGTCATCGTCGAATCCCTGTCCAACTACCAAAGCCAGGGCTTCGGCGGTATCCACGACTGGACGCCCCAACTCGATCACTGGGCGCGCAGAGGCTGGCGGTTCACCCAATTCCTCGCCAACGGCAAAACCACCGAAGACGGCCTCTACGCCCTGCTCACCGGGCGCAACCCCATCCCCGCACCGGGGCTCGACACCATCTACGCCCAGCCGCTGGACACCGCCGCCACCCTGCCCAGCCTGCTCGCGCGCCACGGCTACCACACCGCCTTCCTCACGACCGGCGATCTCGCCTTCATGCACAAGGGCGACTGGCTGCGCCGCGTGGGCTTCGGCGAAATCGAAGGCCACGACGCCCCCTTCTACGACGGCCAGCCCCGCTACCACTTCAGCGCCGCCAAGGACGACGCGCTCTACGACCGCGCCCTAGAATGGATGGCCCAGCGTCCGCAGGGCAAATACCTGCTCACATTGGAAACCGTCTCCAGCCACCAGCCCTTCCTCGACCCCGAAAGTGGCCGCATCTCGGCAGAAGGCGCCTTCCGCTACACCGACGCGGCGCTGGGCCGCTTCATCGGCCAGCTGCAAGCCACCGGCTTTCTTGAAAAAGGCCTGCTCCTCATCGTCTCGGACCACCGCGCCATGGTGCCAGCCACCGCGCACGAAAAAGCCCGCTTGGGCCCGCGCCACCTCTCGCGCATACCTTTCGTGCTGCTGGGCAAGGGTATGCCCCAAGGTCAAACGGAAGAAGCGCGCACCTACTCCCAGCAAGACCTGCTGCCATCACTGGCCAGCATGCTTATCGGCCAGGCCCCCTGCACCCCGGCGTGGCAGGGCCTGTTCACCCCCGGCTACCAGAAACCCGCCGCCTGCATCGCATCCAGCCGCGCGCCCCAGCCCGACAGCATCTTCCTGCAATGCCCCGGGCAGGAAGACCAGGAAGTACTGCTGAATGCGCACAACACTCGCTACCGGCCGGGCAGCCAGGGTAGCGCCGCCTACCTGGACCTAATCCACGCACAGCGCATACCGGCCGCCTCGCACTGACCCTTCAAGGCCAGTTTTGCATCTGGATTTACGGCATCTGCGGAAGGCCAAGCCGCAGAAAAGTGCACCCATGAATCCATGGCCGCAGCATGTCCCATGTAAAAGCCGGACATATTTCATGATTTAGGCTGGCACCGCGCGCCGCAGGGCTTGCCTGAACACAAGGGTGCACCTACACTCGCCCCCCAACCAGGGTCGCATCGAGCCGGGGCGCCAAGCCCCGTCAAGACGCATCGTGTACCTGGCGCGGCAGGTTTTCCGTTTTTGTTGTTGTATTTCATCAACACAGCGATAGACCTGCGGCGCCAGGGCGTGAACGCCCATGAACGCTGTGCTACGATCCCTCAGCGTAATCGATCTTGGTAGTTGCGCTTATCAACTTTTATCTGGAGTGTTTATGAAAAAGAACGTTCTCGCCGTGAGCATTGCTGCCATGATCGGCGGCCTGGGCTTCGCGGGCTTGGCTTCTGCTGGCTCGGCGTTTACCAACGTCGGTTCCGGCGTGACAACGGATGGCACCAGCGCTGGCGCCACCACCTTTCCCGTTGCAGACACGCTGAAACTGGCACCTGGTGGCGTCGGCCACATCCTGGTGGTGCCTTACTTCAGCACGCAAGACGGCAACGTTTCGCTGCTGAACATCGTCAACACCGACTTGGTGAACGGCAAGGCCGTCAAGCTGCGCTACCGCGGTGCCGCCAATTCTGACGACGTCTATGACATCACCGTGCTGCTGTCGCCTGGCGACGTGTGGTCGGCCAACGTCAGCAAGGTGGACGGCGTTTCGTTCCTCACCACCAACGACAACAGCTGCACGCTGCCTCCCGTCGTGAACGCACCGTTCTCCAGCGGGCGCGCCAACAACGATGACGGCCAGACCCTGGAAGGCTACATCGAAATCCTGAACATGGCTGATGTGCCCAAGTTCTTGGCTACGGACGAAACTGGTCTGGCATCTGACATTGCCAACCCGCTGTACACGGCCATCAAGCACGTGAACGGTGTGGCTCCTTGCGGCACCATCCCCAATCAACTGGCAGATGTGACCGATCCCTCGATTCGCGCCGTGCCGATCGTTGACGCTGCCACCGCAGCCTCTTCCCTGGCTGCAAACGAATGGAATGGTCGTGGCTACAACCTCCCCACGGGCGGTCTGATGGCCAACTGGACCATCGTCAACCTGAGCAAGGCTGGCTCCTTCACCGGTGCTGCTACCGCCATTGCTGCTGTTGACGCAGCCCAGGATCACCTCCGTGCTGCAGCCAACATCGTGTTCTCGCCCCAGGACTCGACGCTGCAACCTGCTAACGCTGGAGCTGTCGCCAACTGGACGCACCCTGTGTTCCTGACGGCTGATCCGCTGCTGGTCGGTGGTGAAAACGAAGACCGCTCTGCCATTGTTCAGCGCGTCATCCCCGCATCGAAGTACGACTTCCCCGATCTGTCCACTCCTTACGTGACCAATCCACAAGTGATGGGCAATGCGTTGCTGCAAGCTGAAACGCTGTCGCAAGCGTTGGCCACCACCTCGGTGAGCAACGAGTACCTGACCAGCCCCGACGTTGGCTTTGCTACGGACTGGGTGTTCTCCGCCCCGGCCCGTCGCTACAATGTGGCTTACAACTACGCTGGCACGGCAGCCGCCAAGAACCGCGTTCTGTACGCTGCAACGCTGGACTACGCTGCGATTCCTCCCGTAGCAGCTCTTGCTGGTTTCCAAGCCACGTACTTCACGCCTGACAACACCTCCATCAGCTCTCTGAAGCCCCAAGTGTGCGTGAAGCCGGGTGCCCTGGCTTACTACGACACCGAAGAGCAAGGCGCTGCCGGCGGCGTGTATGTGATCTCGCCCCAGCCTATCGGCGCGGCGCTGGCCTTCTGCGGCGAAGTGAGCGTGCTGAGCTTCAATGGCACCTCGACCCTGGGCGCGCAAATCGCTACCCAGAACATCACCACCAAGAAGAGCGCTTCCGTCAACTACACTGACGGCTGGATGAGCATTGCCACCCCTGGCAACGCCGATGCAGTGAACGCTGGCTACACCCTGGGCCTGCCGGTCATCGGCCATGCCTACAGCAAGGCGCTGGGTTCGAGCTTCAACCTGGGCGGTATCTGGGCCCACCGCACGGATCGCGCTGGTATCTTCCAGTAATCAGACCTGCTGAGGCCCATTCAGGCCACACCGAGAAAAGGGCGGAACTTCCGCCCTTTTTTCTTGCTCGCACGTTCTGTTTTTCTTTGGAAATTTATTGCCCATGTCTGCTCTCTCTTTTTGCTCGTCGCATTCTTTGCGTGCCGCCGTGCTGGCAGCCGCCAGCTTCGCCTGCGCTCCAGCACTTCTTGCTGCCGATGCTGCCACCGCCCCACTGATTGGCGAGGGTGCCACCGCCATTACCGGCCGCGACCTGGTGACCGAAACATCCACCTTGGACGCCATGGCGCGCCAGCGCGTGCTGGCTTCGCCCGAGAACGTGCAGCGACTGGGTACCGAGATGTACATCCGCCGCACCCTTGCCGCCAAAGCTGTGGAGCAGAAGATTGACCAGGATCCCGACGTTCAACAATTGCTGCACGTAGTACGCGAGCGCGTGCTGTCTGATGCCCTGGTGCGCCGCAACGGCACGCAAGCCCTACCGACCAGCCCGGTGCTGGAGAACTTGGCGCAGCAAAACTACAAGGCCAACCCGGCGCGCTTTCAGCAACCCGAGCGCGTGCGCGTGCGCCACATCGTGATCCCGCTCAAAACCGCCAATGCCCAGAGCATGGCCGACACCATCCGCAAGCAGGCGCTGAACGGTGGCGACTTTGCCAAACTGGCTCAAGCGCACTCCAAGGACGTCAGCTCGGCTTCCAAGGGCGGAGATTGGGGTCTGTTGACCCGCGATAGGATGCCGCCGAAGCTTGGCGATGCAGCCTTTGCCCTGACCAAGCCCGGCGAGATCAGCGAACTAGTAGAAACGGATCTTGGCGTGCATATTCTGCAACTGGTTGAGAAACGCCCTGCCGGCCTGCAGCCATTTGACGAGGTCAAGGCCGCTCTGATCGAGGAAGCGACAGCAAGTATTTCCTCCAATGCACACCAAGCGCTGGTAGGTCCCATTGCCGATACAGCCACACCGCACAAAGAGGCAATCGAGGCGTTCTCGGACACTTACCGCAAGTAATTGACAGTCAGCACACGCCAGCCGCCAGTCTTCATGCCTGCCCTTGCCCGCGAGTTGCGGTCGCTTTTGAGCTCGCGCCGCCTCCTGTGGGTAATGGCCCAGCGCGAAATGGCCGCCCGCTACGCGGGCACGGCGGCGGGCATGCTATGGGCCTACGCCCAGCCACTGCTCACGGCGGCGGCGTATTACCTGGTATTTGACATCGTGTTCGCCATGCGCTTGGGCGAGCACGCGCCCACGCGCGCCGTGGGCATCTATCTGATTGCGGGCATGCTGCCCTGGATGGCGTTTTGCGAGGCGCTTTCGCGCGGCATGAGCAGCCTGCTGGACGCGGGCGGTGTGCTGCAAAAGAACGCGCTGCCCCCCGTGCTGTTCGTGGCCCGCTCAGTGCTGGCCAGCACCGTCATTCACGCCCCGCTGTTGCTGGGCCTGGCCTTGCTATATGGCCCGCAGCACCACTTTCAGCCCGCGCTGGCGACCCTGCTGCCCTTACTGGCGCTGCAACTGGCGCTGTGCCTGGTATGGGGCTATGCGCTGGCCATTTTGGCCGCTGCGCTGCGCGACACGGTGCAACTGGTGGGCTTTGCGCTGTCGGTGGGGGTATTCCTGTCGCCCGTGCTGTTCCCCATGGCCATGTTTCCGCAGGACTGGCGCTGGGTGCTGTGGCTCAACCCCATGACACCCTGGGTGGCCAGCTACCAAACCGTGCTGCTGCAAGGCGCCTGGCCTTTGGTACAAAACTGGGCTGCAGCGCTTGTGTGGATTGCGCTAGGCGCTATTCTTTTGGAAGTGCTTTTGCGACGCAGCCGCGATGAACTGGTGGACTGGCTATGACGCCCCCCGCACAGACGGCCCCCGTGCTGCGCGTGGAGGGCCTGGGCAAGGAGTACCGGCTCTACGCCTCGCCGCGCAGCCGCCTGAAGGCGCTGCTGACGGGCCGCGCCGCGCACCGCAGCCATTGGGCGTTGCAGGACGTATCGTTCACGCTGCGGCGCGGGCAGTGCCTGGGTGTGATTGGCAACAACGGTGCAGGCAAGAGCTCGCTGCTGAAAATGCTGGCGGGCACCATGCACTCTTCCACGGGCCTGCTGGAGCGCCAGGGCCGCGTGACGGCCATCCTGGAGCTGGGTGCGGGTTTTCATCCCGACTTCACGGGCCGGGACAACCTGTACTTTGGCGGCAGCCTGATTGGCATTGACGCTGCGGCCATGCGATCGCTGGAGGCAGAAATCATTGCCTTTTCCGAGCTGGGGGAGGCGATCGACCGGCCGGTGAAAACGTATTCGTCGGGCATGGTGGTGCGCTTGGCGTTCGCGCTGGTGACGGCAGTGGAACCGGACTTGCTGATCATTGACGAAGCCCTGGCCGTGGGCGACCAGCACTTTCAGAAGAAATGCGTGGAACGCATCGAGCAGTTCCGGCGCAATGGCTGCACAATTTTGTTTTGCTCGCACAGCCTGTACCACGTGCGCCAGTTGTGCGACGCGGCCCTGTGGCTGGACAAGGGCGTGCAGCGCGCCTTTGGCGACACGGAAGACGTGCTGGCTGCTTACGAGGCATTCGTGCGCTCGCAAGACGGCGAACCTGATGTCCCAGCTGTGGCAAGCCCCAGCCCCAGCACGCAGGCCAGCCCGCCGCCAGGGCAGGCGAGCATTGTTTCGGCGCAGGTGGCCCATTTGGCGCAGGTGGACGACAGCACAGTGCCGGTGCTGCAAAGCCCAGATCTGGAGCTGACGGTGACGGTTCAGGCCCCGCCAGGAGAATGCCCCTGCATCGGCATGATGCTGGAGCAGGCGCACGGGGTCGGTGTTACGTCCACGTCTACGCAAAAGGCAGGAGTGACGCCCCGGCACCTGGGCGACGGGCGCTGGCAGGCGCGGCTGCGCTTTCCGGCCCTGCCCCTGCACACGGGGGAATATGTGATCAGCGTGTACCTGTTTGATTCGCATGGGCTGGTGGTGTACGAGCAGTGGATGCGCTGCGTGCACTTTCGCCATGTGTTCGCGCAGAGCGTGCCAGGGCTGGTGCGCCTGCCGCACGTGTGGGATTGAAGCGCATGACCCGCTGGCGCACGGAACTGCGCGACTTGCTGGAACTGGTGCTGCTGCCTGCGTTGGCCGTGGTGCTGCCCTGGCGGCTGTGTTTTCGAATTTTCCGCAGGCTGGCGCGCTGGGACGGGTTGTACCAAGCACCTTGCCACGCCGCACTGGCCCAGGCGCGCGCTTTCGGATGGGCGCAGGACGACGCCGACTGGCTGCTGAAACGCAGGCTAGTGACGCTGGTGGACCATGCGGATTTTTACCTGTCACGCACGCGCTCCGATGCCTGGATGCGCCGCTACCTGGCGGTGCAAGGGGCCTGGCCGCCCGGCAATGCGGCGGGCATTGCCTGCACCTTCCACTGGGGCGCGGGCATGTGGGGGCTGCGGCACGCGCATGCGCAGGGGCTGCAGTTGCACCCGTTGGTGGCGCCGCTGCAGGGCGCGCATTTTGAAGGCCGCAGCGTGCTGCACTGGTATGCGCGCGCGCGCACAGCTGAAGTGGGCAGGGTGCTGGGTTGTTCAGCGCTGGATGTGTCGGCCAGCCTGCGCCCGGTGTTGCGTGCGCTGCAGCAGGGCGAGCAGGTGGTGGCGGCGGTGGATGTGCCGCCGGACCAGGTGGCGGCCTCGGAACCGGTGCAGGTGCTGGGCCGTCAGATGCTGGTGCCCAGCGGGCTGCTGCGCCTGGCGGTGGAGCGGCGTGTCCCCGTGGTGCTGTACCTGACGGGAATTGACCTGCATTCGGGCGGGCGTTTGTTGAACATCCGCCCGCTGGGCGTGCGCGATGACGTGGGCCTGCTGGCGCAAGAGATTTTCAAGGAATTGGATCAGGTGATTCAGGCGGAGCCGCCGGCCTGGCATTTCTGGGGTGAGGCGCCCCGGTTCTTCCGGCCATGAGCGGCACCCTGGCGCGGCATTGGGGCTTGGCGGCACTGGTGCTGGGGTGGCTGGTGCTGGCCAGCGTGCCGGTGCTGTGCGCACAGGGAGTGCGCACGAACGCCTGGCTGCAACACCGAACGGGCCACGTCACCGCCGTGCTGGCGTGCGTGTTTGCGCTGCTGGTGGCGCTAGGGGTAACGGGCAGTTCCTGGCCGCTGCTCGCGCAGGGGCGTGAAGCAGCGCTGCTGGATGTGCAGGGCAGTCAGGCCCGCTTGGGCGAGCCGCGTTTCATCCGCGCGGACGAATGGGGCATTCTGACGACGAATGCGCTGGCCCAATGGAACCACGTGCCACGCTTTCCGGTGGTCAATACCAACGTGGGGCTGGAAGGCCAGAACATGGGTGTGGTGGGGATGACAGGTACGCCTATTGCCCAGTGGGCCGCGCTGGCCCGGCCTGCCACCTGGGGCTATTTCTTTTTACCGCTGCGCCAGGCGATGGCCTGGCATTGGCAGTTTCCTTTTTTTGCCTGCCTGTTCGTGTTGTGGCGCGTGCTGGGCCTGCTGCTGCCCGGGCGCCAGGGCTTCAACCTGCTGCTGGCAGCGGGCTTCTGCGTTGCGCCGTATGCGGTGGGCTGGTCGCTCTGGCCGCTGTATGCGGTGTTTTTCCCTCTCGCTCTGTTCCTGGCCCTGGCGGCCTTGCTGCAGTCGCAGCGGCTGGGCCGGGCGTTGCTTCTGGGTTCGGTGATGGGGGTTTTGCTCGCGGGCTGGGTACTGGTGCTGTACCCGCCCTGGCAGGTTTCCGTGGGTACGTTCGTGGCCTGCATGGCCCTGGGCTGGCTGCTGGACCAGCGCGGCCGCCTGCGCTGGCACATGGCGCAGTGGCTGGGCTTGGCGCTGATGCTGGCGGTTTCAGCCGTCTTGCTGGGAAGCTGGTGGCTGGACACCGCCGAGGCGGTGGCCCGCATGCGCGCCACGGTGTACCCAGGCGGCCGCACGGCGCTGACAGGCGCCGATATTACGGGCGCCCCGTGGTGGACGCTGCGCGGCTACCTGGGCACCGAGGTGCTGGCCGGGGGCCTGAGTTCCCAGGCACAGGCGTTGTCGCCGTCGGTTCACGTCAACGAGAGCGAGCTGAGTTCGTACCTGCTGCTGCCCTTGCCTTTGCTGCTGCTCGGCGGCTGGCTGGCCGTGTGGGCATCGCCCTGGCGCTGGACCCTGCGCGCCTGCATGGTGTTCATCGCCTTCTGGCTGATGTTCCGCTTCGCGGGCATTCCGCTGTGGGCCGCCCATGTCACGTTGTGGAGCCAGGTGACAGGGGTCCGCCTGGATTTGTCGCTGGGGCTGGCCTGTACCGTGCTGCTCGCGCTGATGTGGGCTGCCGTCGGCTGCCAGTGGGCCCTGCCCCGGCCGCTCGCAGCCGGCATGGCGCTGGCCAGTGCGGGCCTGGTGCTGCTGGAGTTCTACTGGCTGCCTGCAGGTCTGCTGCAGGCAGCCAGCGGTGTACTGGCTTGTGTAATGGCCCTGGCAATAGGTGTTGCCGCATGGTGGGTGGCGCGCTTGCGCATGGAGGCGGCTGCCGCCATGGTCCTGCTGCTTAGCTTGGCAGCCACACAGGGGTTCAACCCCTGGTCGCGCGCGCCACGTGCCGTGCAGCTGCCACCCGCCGTCGCAACCCTGGCCTCGCAGGACGGGCAGTTGCAGCGTACATTGGTCATCAGCGGCGATGCCAAGGCCAGCGTGACGCTGTTGGCGGCGGGGGTGCCAGTGGTCAACCCGGTGCTGTACTACCCGCAGCCCGGCCTGTGGCGCGGCATGGGGCTTGCCGAGGAGCATTGGAGCGAAGTCAACCGCTACCAGCACCTGAATTTTCTGCTCGCCCCCATTCCTGCGGATGAGCCGCCATTCCGCGTGCGCGGGCACATCGATTCCGTGAAGGTGGTCATTGATCCGCAGCGTTTTGACTTTGCCGGCACCGGCGCACGGCGCGTGCTTGCCTGGGCGGATGTAGCGCAGCAGTTGCGCGCCAATTCACAGTTGCTGGAACTGGGTGAGCATGGCGGGTACGTCTGGTTCTCGGTTCGGGGCTGAATGCGCTGGGCGCAGCGCCTCCTTTTAGCTCCCGGTTTAATAGCTGCTTGCGCTTATGCAGCAAGCGCCAGAGGCCATTTTGGCTCGCAATCTCAGGTGCCCGAGTGTCCGAGTACGGCGCTCACGCGCATCAGCACCCAATGCGGACCTCGGGCTACCTCGGCCAAGCCAGGATTGGTACGCAAGGCCGGCGCGTCTTGCAGGGGGGCAAGCACATGGCTGGCCTGCAGGCGTTGAAAAGTGAAACGTGCGGGATCAAGCGAGAGCACAACTTCATCGAGCCGGGGGCTGCGCAGCACGTAGGGCCGCTGCCCTGCCGGCTGTGCCTGCAACTCCAGCAGCAGGCGCTGGTATCTGTTGTGGGCCGTGGCTTCGAGGTCTTCGGGGTCGAGTTCGCGCCACAGCGCGGCTGGCGGGTGATAGTGCACAGCGTTGACGACCGCTACGCCTGCGGCAGGCAGAAGCAGCGACCAACGGCGCTCCCCAATGACGGCCACCCGGTCGCCTGGCGCCAAATGGCTGGCCAGGGCCGGTGCCACCACCATGGGGGGCGGCGCCTGGACCAATGGGTTGAAAGGCAGCGCGCTGGCCAGCGTCCAGGCCGCAACCAGGCCCGTGGCAGCGCCAAGGCGCCCGATGCCGATCCAGTAGGCAGCCGCGGCCCAGGCCAGCGCTGACAGCCAGAGGAAGGATGGCGACAGGGCTTGCGCGATCGGACCCGGCAGTGTCTGCCAGCACCACGCCATGGCACCGAGGCTGAGAGCGGCAGCGAGCGCGGCAAGCCATCGCGGCCCGGTGTGTTCGCGGCCCCATAGCCAGGCCAGCAGCAGCACCTGGGCCAGCCCCAGGGCGAGGTCCATGCGGTAGCTGGTGACTCGCCCCCAGAGGCTGAACCGGGCCAGCGGCTCGGGCAGACCGATGTACACATAGCACAGCGCGAAAGCGATATAGGCGGCAAGGGCAAGCCCCACAGCGTCCGTTTTTTTGCGGCACCACACCTGCCATGCCGCTGCAAGAGCCAGCGGCACAAACAGCCAGATGATGGAGCCCGCATCGCTGGAGTCCATGAGCGGCGGCGTCTGGTACATACTGGATGGGCTGAGCAGCCCTTTGATGAGGTACCAGGGGTCGATGTCGCCGCCCACGCTGGTACTGCGCTGGCCAGGGTAGACGGTGGCCTGAATCGCGTGCACGGCGGGCGCAGCGTCTTGCCACCATGCAAGAAGGATCAGCGCCGCGATGCCCACGCCCAACAGCCCCCCCAATATCTGGACCCGGCCCCAGGGCAGGGTCTGCCGGTTGTTCCACCCCCATCCCAGGGCAACTATGGCCAGCAGATAGCCGAGCGAGACTTGCCATGCCGGGTACAGCACGAGGGTGTAGCCCGCAATGGCTAGGCCCAGCCCCGTGGCGCTGAATATGGAATGAGACCAGCGCTTGCTGCGCACGATGTGCATGCCACACAGCAGGCCACTGGCCCCAAAGAACAGCAGGTAGGCAGGCCAGCCGGAAAACGCCACGCTGTAGGGCGAGTACGCGATGGCAGCGGCCCAGGCTGCCGATGCGCGCCAGTCGGAGATGCCCACGCGCCACAACAGCGCCCAGAGAGCGCCAAAACAGCCGAAGAAGGGGAACCACCAATACCAGGCCAGCGCTTGCGGCAGAGGTAACGCGAAGAACCCCCACGTGGCAGGTTTGGCCAGGGTGCTGGGGTGGGCCACCGGCACTGCGCTCATGCCGACCACGAGCATGTTCTGCCCGCCCGTGCCGAGGTTGCGGTTGACCACGGGATAGCCAGGCTGGTGGGCTTGCTGGCTGAGCGCCATGGGGGTGATGACTTCCCATTCGTCACTGCGGATAGGGCGCGGCTGACCCAGCCAAGGAGCAGCCTGCCCCTGCACGGCATCGATTCCGCGCAGCAGCAGGGGCAAGGATGAACCTGTCGTACCCGTCGCCACCAGGGTGGTGAATGCGAGCATGACGGCCGCCATGACGGCGCGTGGGCCACACCAGCGTGTCACGGACGCCTGCCCTGCCGAGGTTGCGTGCGCGAGCACCATGGCTGCGGGCAAGGCCAGCAGGGCCAGAATCAGCCAGCCTGGCAGCCACCGTGGCCTGTGTGCCTGCGTTGTGATGGGCGCTGCATCCGCGCCGGGATGCAATTCGAGAGTCTGCCCGTCGCTCAGGCGTGCCTGCACGCGCACCGCACAGCCATCGCAGGCAATGCCGCCCGGAATGCGGGCCACTATGCGGTACCCGGTGTTTTCCCAGTCGGGGCGTTGCTTTGCCTGGGCGACATCCACACGCTGCTCGGGTTGCCAGCGTCCGCTTTGGTACACGGTGTGCGAACCGAGATCGACCCGCAGGCCGGTAACGAAGACTTGCGGCTTGGCGGATGCGACCCAGCCCAGGACGACAAGTTCGCGCTGTTCTGGCGCGTAACTGGTTTTGTCGATGGCGCCGTCACCGGATGGCACCTGTGCGACGGCCGACAGGCTGCCGCACAGAAACGCGACTATGAATGCCGCCCAGAGGGCGACGGCCCGCATCATGGCGCGTTGCACGGGCTGATTGAATTACCTAGCTTCGAACTTGTACCACTGGCCGTCTTCTTTGAGCCAGGTCTCGGGCACATCGGTGCCCAGGGTCTGCAGGCCGCCACGCCCGCCGTATTCGGCTTCGATGCGCACGTTGACCGTGCAGGTGTCTGCCTCGCACTTGACGGATTTGACGGTGGCGTTCTTCCAGCGAGGTACGCCGACGAAGCGTTCCTTATAGCGGTCGGCCGGCATAGTGGCACGGAATGCGGGCGTCAGGAAGGTGTGCACTGCGGTCCAGTCGCTCGCCATGAGCGCCTTCCAGCGTTGCTCTGCGCGGGCGGTCACTGTGGCTTCTGGTGTGGCCGGTGTGAGTGCCGCACAGCCGCTCAGTGCAGTGACGGCGAGCGCTGCAGCCGCCAGGAGTTTGCGGCGGGCGAAGGTGTTTGCAGTGGTCAGAGCTTGCATGATGGTGCCTCTTATTGGGATGGTTCGGGTTGGAGGGGAGCAGTTTGCGGACGCCCGGTGACGGCCGCGCGGTCGCGCTGTTCGATGATGTCAAGACCCTTGAGGCGGTCGCGGAGTTCCTCGCTGACTTCCCGGATTTCAGGGTCGGTGCGCACGACTCTGGGCGTGATGATGACAAGAAGTTCCGTGCGTTTACCGGTGTCGTTGGTGTTGCTAAACAGGTTGCCGAGCACGGGCACGTCCTTGAGCAGGGGCACACCCGCCTTGCCCGAGGTGCGGTTGTCTTTGATGAGGCCGCCGAGCACGATGGTTTCGCCGCTGCGCACGGCCACTTTGCTGCTGATCTGGCGCTGCAGGAAGATGGGCTGGTTGTTGGCTCCGCTGGAGGCGGATTGATCGGTCATGGTCTGATCGATCTGCATGGTGACCAGGTTGCCCGCGTTCACGGAAGGCGTGACCGCAAGGTTTACGCCGGTGTCGCGGTATTGAACGGTGCTGGTGACAGCCCCGGTAGTGGTGAGGATTTCGGTGGAACTGGTAAGCACCGGCACTTGGTCGCCAACCGCCATGGTGGCGGTGTGGTTGTCGAGCACCATCAACGAGGGATTGGAGACGACTTTGAGCAGGTCCTGGCTGGCCAGCGCGTTGAGGATGACGCGCACGCTGCCTGCAGAGTTGATGAGCGAGTAGGTGAACCCCTTGCCGGCCGCCACGGCGAGGCTGCCGCTGTTGCTCGTGTTGTTGGATCCCGTGGAGAGCTGCCCCGTTCCGGTGCGCCCGCCGTTAACGCCGCCGCTGAAGGCCCATTGGAGGCCGTATTGCAGGCTGTCGTTGAGGGTGACTTCGATGATAGATGCGTCGATCAGCACCTGGGTGGGGGGCAGGTCGAGTTTGCTGAGGGTAGTTTCTATTTTCTTGAACTCCGCGCCGGTGCTCCAGACGAGCAAGGAGTTATTGAGTTCGTCAGCCATCACGCGCACGTTGCCCAGAGTGGCCACGGTGGGGGTGGTGGCTGTGGCGGCTGTACTTTGGTTGCCACCAAAACCCCCGAAGTTTGTGCCGAGCCGATTTTGCGTGGCAAACCCTCCAAAGCCGGTGCCGGTTCGGCCGAGGGTGTTGCCCAGGGCGGTTCCCGTGCCGAAGGCGCCGCCTGTCTGGCCGAAGGTGCCTACGGTGGCACTGTTCAGGCCGGGGGCCACGCCGGTGGCTCCGGTAGGTTGGCTACCCGTTGCGGATGTGCCGCCAAAGATGCCGGAGAGCACGCTGGCAAGGTGCTTGGCATTGCCGTTTTGTACCTTGTAGATATACAACTGCTGGGTGGAGCCGTTTTCGCTGGGCTGGTCGAGTTTCTCGATCCAGCGGCGCGCCTCCTCCAGATAGGCGGAGCGCGGCGTGACCACGAGGATGCTGTTGATGCGTGCAATGGGCAGTATGCGCAAGGCGCCGCGCAGCGGGAAGCCGTCGCTGTCCATGAGGGAAGTGGAACTGGCTGCCGCCCCCGCGTTAGCGCTCCCCGGTTGCGCGGTGGCGGGGCGCGCCGCACTGGCCGGTGCGCCGCCGCTTGCCACCGCACCCGGACCGCCGCCTGCGGCGCCCAGTATTTGCAGCGCGGCTTCCACTTCCGCGATGCTGGCATGCTTCAAGGGGAATACGCCCACGGACATGCCTTTGAGCATGTTCACGTCGAAGGTGTTGATGAGGTCCAGCCAGCCTTCCGCCTGAGTGCGCGTTCCGGCCAGCACAAGGAGGTTGCGCGTGTTGTCCACCCGGACCAAGGCTTCAGCCGGCATGAGCGGCTTGAGGATGGCTGCCATTTCCGATGCGCCGATGTACTGCAAGGGCACGACGATGGCGCCATAGCCGGGAGGCAGCGAGTTCTTGCTCGGCTGGCGCACCGATGTACCGATGTTCTTGAGCACGTCCTGCTTGCCCACGTGGTACACGCCACGTGTATCGCGCACGAGCACCAGCCCATTGGCCAGTAGCGCCGATTCCAGCATCGCGATGGCATTGTCAGGGGTGACGGGTGTTCTGGTTGCCAGTGTGATGGACCCGGATACCGGATGGTGCATCTCGTAGCTCACCTTCAGGATGTCGCGCATCATGACGTGCACTACTTCGCTGATAGGCGCGTCCTCGAACTTGAAGGTGTGGGAGGGGCCGTCGATAGATGGCACCGCACGAGACGGTGCAATGACTTGATCGTTGCCCTTGATGATGCGGGGCTCGGTTGGCGATGCTGATTTTTCATCTTTGGGTTCATCAGCAGATGAGCGCGCTTTTGCCGACGGACGGCTTGAGGCCTGGGAGGGTGCAACTGCAGCCGAGACATCAGTGGGGACCATATCACCAGGCCCTGGGACTCCCGGCGGCGCGGCACAGGCAGCCAAGGCCAATGCAGCCGATGAAATGGCGAATCGTTTGAACGTCATGGCATCAAATTCTCAGGTAGGTCGCGTGGACAACGCGTTTCGTTTTTCAATGGCTGACACTGTCTTCATTGGCCAGATTGCTCTGCTTCAGACGCCGCAGGCACGGTACGGGCCGGTACGGGCCGAGCGGGCACTGGGCGCGCGCGCGCAGTTGTGCTGCGCGCGTTAGGCCGCGTAGCGGGCTCCGGAGGTGCAGCAGTGGCAGCCTGGCTGCCGGCACTAGGTATGAAATGCTTCAACTCAAGCACGTGCTGGCTCGCACCGCGCCGGAAGGTCAACCCCTTGTCATCAACCGATACAAGCCGCCAGCCCTTGACAGCCTCATTGACAGTGATGCGCTGGTTCTTTCCATCAACACGCACGATGGCACCCCCTTGCTTGCCTGCGCCGTACATCCCATAAACATGAACGCCCGTCAGAGGGGGGGCCGCTTCTGCAGCGGGTGCCGGCGGCGGGGGCGGGGGTGGCGGGCGACGAGAAGGAGAAAACAAAGGTCTTTCCAGTGTTTCAAGAAATGCCCCTTGCTGAATTTCACGCATCGGCAGGGTAGGCACCATGCCCGCAGGTTCGAAACTCAAGGTCTCGGGTTTTTTCCAGTGAATGCTGCGCAACTGTCCCTTGGAGTCAATCCACAAGGCTGCCAGAAGAATCAGGAGAGCGAGGTTCAACAGAACCAGCGCCGCCCGGAGCATATGCGATCTCATGGATGTGCCCGCCATGCCGAAAGTTCCAGTTGTATGGAAAGGTTCTGCGGCACTTCGGCACGGGGGGCCCCCATCACGTTCACCGTCAGCCCGTCCACAAAAATGGCGGGCTTGATGCTTTTGAGGCCGATCATGGCAGCCTGCAGTGCAAGCAGTTCGCCTTCTGCCTTGATGGTCAACTGAATGCGATCCATATCGGGGTTGTCGGCCTTGGGCGGCAGCACCTGGCTGCTACCCACCCGCAGCCCGCCTGCGGATAGTACGTCACGCACTTGCTGCTGCATTTCATTGCCTGCTTGATTGAGCACTTTGTCAGCAGGGTACAGGTACGCCCTCAAGGTCACACCAACTTGGTGGAGCGCCTTTTCCAACTCTTGCTGCGCAGCCAGGATTCCTTCCATGCGGGCATAGCGCGGCGCCAACTCCGCCATCCGGTTCGCGGCCCATTGGTGCTTCTGATACACATAAATTCCGCCTGCGACAACAGGTGCGAGCAAAACCATGACCGTGGCGGCAAGAATCCACGCATCTTTGTGGAGACGCGGCTTCATGGCGTCACCTTTTCGGGCAAGGCCATGCGTGAGGTGTCAAGTGTGAATTCAATCTTGAAGTTGTCCTTGCTGCTGCCTGCGGGCCTTATGGCGGGAGCGGGAGCCACCACATCTTCAAAGCCCGGCTGCTTGCCTAGTAGTTGCATGAGTTCGGCCGCATTGGTGGTCTGGCCTTCCAGCCTCACCTTTCGCCCCTTGATTTGCAAGACGGTAAGGCTGGTGTCATCGGTGAGCACCCGCGTGAGAAGATTGAGAGTTTCTGCAGGGTCGAGGGTATTGCGCAGCAAGCCTTCGATCTGCTGGACTCGCTCGGCGGAACGGACCAGGGCTTCACGCGTAGCCAACGCCGGGCGAGCCCGTTCGTACAGATCCTCGTATGCCTTATAGGACTCCAGCGCGCGCGACCGCAATTGCAAGGAAGGCGTGATGGCGAGCGCTCCAAGAAGAAGCATCATGAGGCCCACGGCAGCAATATTGATGGCACGCCCGCGCCGGTGGCGCGCCATGCGCACCTGCTCACCAAACCCCTGAATCACCAGATGCCGCACTGAAGCAGAACCCCATCTCGAAGCCACCCACACTTCGGGTTGGTTTTTCGCGGACTGCAGGCCGACTGTGCGCGTAGCCAAGTATTCCAATACCTGACGGCGCGATGCGAGCACCATATCGATTTGGAGCGCCCCCTGCGTGTCATGAGAGACGGAGTGGCTCATGCACAAGTCATCTGCAGGAAACGGATTGTGGACAGAGGCGTCGAGATGAATTGCGCGCTGCAGTTCGGCATCATCCAGCAGAGGAAGGGCGATACGCCGGTGCAATACCAGGGCTTGCGGCAGTTCTATCGCCGTGTGGTCGGTCTGGCCTTGGGCGTGAGGCCCTGTCATGACGCCCCCCGACGAAACAATCCACTGGGTCTTCCGCCCATCCTCTTCAATCAAGGAGACAGGCAGCGAGGGCGTCAAAGCCTGCACCCAGAACCAGCCAGACGCGCGCCGCCAAGGTCTGGCCAGCGCAACCCAGACGGCCCTCCAGCGCACGCCCAGAAAACGGTCATCGTCCATATTTGCGGTCATGAGAAGGTCTGGTTCACCACATCGGAGTTGTTTGCGCATCGCACTGCGAGATTTCCCACGGCAATCCGCCGCTTCCACGGCTGATCATGAAGTTCACATCGCAAACTTCAGGGACCCTATTTTGCGAGCCATTGACTGACCGCGCGTATAGCCGCAGCCTGGATGAGCCACTTGAGGAAAGAAACGCCGAGTTGAATCCGGACAGATCTGCCATGCCGGAATCTCTGCCCGCAACAAATGCCGATACTGCGGCGTGATTGCCCGATGCAAGAACCGCAAGCAGTGCGGCAGGTGCGGCATACGGGTTGACTTGGGCACCCCCACCCGCATTCACCGTAACGAGCGGCGCGAGTCTAGCATAAAGCTCGTAGTCAACTCCGGGTATTTCGGCAAGTTCCTCCACAGCATCAAACTGCCCGCTTGCTCCTTGCGACGTTCGAGTGGAACGCCTTTCGGCGATAGTCGCCGCCAGGTTCTGGGCTGCATCTGGCGCCATGCCCCCGGCGTACTGGAGCAACGCCACTAGCAACGGTACAGGAGCGCGATTGATATCCACCAGACCGTTGAGCGGAAGCGCCAAAACCTCGACCTCGGTTCCGTTGATCGTGTAGGTGGCACGCTCGGGGCGATCCAGCCTCCTGCGGCTACTGGCGTCCAGCTCCTGAAGGGCCAGAATCATCGCGGATCGTCCCGCCGCTTTTTCCACTGCGCTGGCTCGCAGCGCAGCAACTTGGCGCAGCTCTCCTCTTACGGCATACGAAATACTGGCAACCAGGATGCTCAGAACTGCGGTGATCCACAGCACCATGATGAGCGCTAGACCTTTTGATACGGCCCGGCCAGCGCCAATGCGGGAGTCTACCCTGGCATGCATGCTTAACGTCCTGGCCCGCTCGAATACGCCTCGCGCCCCCCGCCCTGCGACATGGCACGGGTCGCCACAATCCACAAGGGCCATTGGCCGTGGCGCGTCGCTACATTCAAGCGAACGCGTACGGGCAATGCTTCTGCCTGGGTCCAGACAGACTCCCACTGCTGCGGCCCCATCTCCTTGCCACCGTAGCCGACGTCAAAACTCACGGCATCTGGTATCAGGACACGGGAGTGAGCAGACGACCAGTCTGGAAGGCTACCCTCGCCACCCCAGGGCTGGTAACGCAGCACCAGAGCCTGACCGGCGGCTTCAGGCTCAACGGCAAGTCGAAAGAAATACAGACCTCCCATGCCATGGCGAACAGGCATAACCCCCAGCCATTCGACAGTGGCCGGTCCGCCGTTGAACATGGCCAGAGAACTCCCTCTCTCCTGTACTGCAGCACGCCTGTCCGAGAGGTTTTCCAAGGTTGCCTGAACAAATGCTGTAACCGATTGGAATTCATCAGCACGTGCCATCTGCCCATCAATGCGGTCTTGCGTCTGCCCCATGGTGAACATGGCGGAAACCATACCCAACGCGATCAAAGAGAGGAGCACCAGCACCATCAGCATTTCGATCAGCGTGAAGCCAGCATGACGATGCCCTGCCCGTTTTCTCATCTTGCCCCCCCGGTGGTCAATGGCGCTCGCTGCGGCAGCAAAGTGCCGAGCTCAAGCGAACGAGTTCGGCCGCCATCAGTCCAACCAATCGTGACGCGCAATTCATGCAGTGGCACGGCACTCGGCGTGCTTTGCTGCACGGCCGTTACATGCTGTCGAGAACGGACAACCCAGTGCAATTCTCCAGACTGACCTTCTTCGTTCCATCCCCCCTCGGGCAAAGCTTGGTTCGCGTACAGCAAGCCTTGAGCTACGAAAAGCGCTTGCTGATAGCGAGTCATCTCCCCTGCGGCGCGAGCGTTGCTTCCCATGGCTCGGTATAGTGCTCCGAGCGCCATTGCCATGATCGCCACGGCAATCAAGAGTTCCAGCAAAGACATGCCGTCGATGCGGCTCCCTGGCCTTTTCGTCACCGGGTCAATGCTTCCTGCGAAACCAGGCCAGAGAGCCAATCGACTCGCAAACGCACTCCCGCACCAGAAACTCGCATGATATCGACGCTACCCCCCGTAGCTCCGCCGCGTGGCAGGAATCGGATAGTAGCAACGCCCGATGGATTTGATTCGTCGCCCGCGACGATGGCTCGCAACTCCAGAGAAGGGGGCATTTCGTGCTTACGCCCCCCCTGCACCCCATAGATTCTTTGCCCTATATCCACGACGAACTGGGCCTCTCGTCCCGTTGCCAGAGCTTCGCGGCGTGCCAGTCGCATATCGGCCTGGATGGTACGCAAAGTGTCGCGATATTGAGCGGCCTCACGCATCCGCTCGAATGCTGTGGGAACTACTGCGACCAGCAGTGCCATGATGGCAAAAACCACCAGCAACTCCACCAAGGTAAAACCGCGCTGATATTGCGGCATGAGGTTCAGACGCTGACTCAGGCGTATATCACCAAGCAGGCGCCAGCATCAATGGTTATTGCGGATATCAGCGTTCTCACCATCGCCGCCAGGAGCATTGTCAGCTCCTAACGACAAGATCTCCATACCACCATCAGAGGCGGGGTTGACATAGCGGTATGGATTGCCCCACGGATCAGAGGGAAGACCGCCCTTGAGATACGGCCCGTTCCAGCCATTGGCATTGCCCGGCTTTGTAACCAACACTGCCAACCCCTCCTGTGTAGTGGGATAGCGTCCCACATCCAGCTTGAACAGCTCAAGGGCTTTATCCAAATCAGCAATCTGGACGCCAGCCGTCTTGGATTTGGCACCTCCCAATTGATTGAGCACCTTGGGGCCCACCAAACCCGCCAGCATGGTCAAAATAGCCAGCACAACCAGCAGTTCGATGAGCGTAAAGCCACGAACCAGCGCGCTCTTGCGGGGTATGCGCGCCACGCGAGACGCGACGAAGGAAGCCATGCGATGAAACTCCTTGGGCAAACAAAAATTATACGGCGAGATCGTTGACCGAGAGGATGCCAAGCAGGATCGAGACAATGATGGCTGCAATAAGCAGACCAAGCACCAGAATCAGCGCGGGCTCAAGAAGCGTCAGAAGGCGTCTGATCCCAACTTCCACTTCGCGGTTCAATATATTTGAGAGTTCCAGCATCATCGGGCCAATGCGCCCGGTCTCCTCACCCACTCGCACCAGATTGATGGCCAAGGGCTCAAAGATACCCGTAGCGGATATGGCCTGTACAACCTTGCCACCCTCTTTCACGATAGGTGCAACTTTCGACAAAGCAGCACGCAGTACGCCGTTATCAACAGTTTCCGTCGCGATGTGCAGGGCTGTCAGCATAGGAACACCATTGCCCAGCAAAGTTCCTAAGGAACGGGAAAACAACGTCAATTCGTATTTGAGCGTCAGCCGCCCCAGCAGAGGCACAGCCAACAGCCGCGCCTGCCACCACTGCCGGCCTGCCGCTGTACGCAGCCAGCGCGACAACAGAAATCCGCAAGCTGCTGCGCCGACCCCGATGAGCAGCCCATAACTTTTGAAACCATGGCCCAAGGCCATCACCCATTGAGTGGGTAGGGGTAACGCATCACCCATATCCATAAAAAGCTTTTCAAACTGCGGCACCACAAAACCGAGCATGGCGATGAGCGAGAGCACGGCCACGCCCAACAGGATGGCTGGATAGATGGTGGCAGAGATGACGCTGTCACGTAGAGCGCGCTGCCGCTCCATGTGTTCGACCAAGCGGTCGAGCACTGCGGACATCTGCCCACTCGCCTCACCCGAACGCACCATGTTGATGTAGAAGTCCCCAAACAAACTGCGGTGCGCGGTCAACGCTCGGCTGAGCGGCGTGCCACCCTTGACCGCATCAAGGATACCCTGTACCAGTGCTGCAACACTGGGCTTGTGGCTCATGTCGATGAGCACGCGTAGAGCATTATCGAGCGCAAGGCCCGCGCGCAGCATGATGGCTAGTTCGGAGGTCAGGGCCAACACGTCGGGGGCGGCAACTGGGCCCTTGATCTGACGTCCCCTGGATAGCGGGAGGCTTGCCACCGTGGGCTTGGGAAACATGCCGGGGGCACCTGCCACAGCGGCATCGTCGATACGCAAAGGCGTCAGCCCCTGCTCGCGCAACTGCTTGAGCACCACGGCGCTGCTGGGCGCCGCCAGCCGACCCTCCTCGACTTTGCCCGCCGCCGTGACGGCCCGCCAGACAAAATCAGGCATCGGACTGATCCTGCGTCACGCGCGCGAGTTCGTCGAGCGTGGTCACGCCTGCCGCGACCTTGCGCAAGCCATCCTCAAAAAGACTCAGCATGCCGCCTCGGGCCGCTAGGGCATTGAGCGCATTGGCATCACGGCCCTCAATGATGGCACGACGCATAGGGTCATCAAGCATGAAGAGTTCGTGGATGCCGGTACGGCCCCGGTAGCCAGATTGCCGGCAGTGTTCACAGCCCACAGCTTGGTAGATGGGTTGGCTCAAGGAACAGAAACGCGCCAGTCCAGTGCTCTGACGCAGTTCGGCCCCCGGTTCGTAGGGCTGCTTGCAATTGCCGCAAAGCGTGCGCACGAGACGCTGAGCGAGCACGCCGTTAACAGACGAGGTGATGAGGTAACTCTCCACCCCCATGTCCTGCATGCGAATAATAGCGCCCGCCGCCGTATTAGTGTGCAGGGTGGAGAGCACGAGATGGCCTGTCAGGGCAGACTGCACCGCAATCTGCGCCGTCTCGCCATCACGCATTTCGCCAATCATGATGATATCGGGGTCTTGCCGCAGGATGGAGCGCAGCGCGTTGGCAAACGTCAGGTTGATCTGCGGGTGAACCTGGATCTGGTTGATACCTTCAAGCTGGTATTCGACCGGGTCTTCGACGGTGATGATCTTGTTGGCTTGCGCATCGATCTTGGACAATGCGGCATACAGCGTGGTGGTTTTGCCCGAGCCTGTGGGTCCGGTCACGAGCAGAATGCCGTGGGGCCTAGCCAGCAGGGCGTTGAAGCGCGCAAGCGTATCCTGCTCAAAGCCCATGGTGTCAAGATTGAGTCGCACGCTGGCGCGGTCCAGAACGCGCATGACTACACTTTCGCCGTGCACGGTGGGCACGGTGGAGACGCGCAAGTCCAACTCGCGCCCCTTGACACGGGTTTTGATGCGGCCATCCTGAGGCAGGCGCCGCTCGGCGATGTCCAAATGCGCGAGCAGCTTGACCCGTGAGCTAACGGCGGCCGAAAGGCGTGGAGGCACGAGCTCCCCTGGGTGAATGACGCCGTCCACCCGGTAGCGGACGTGCAGGCCATCGTCGAACGGCTCCAAATGTATATCGGATGCGCGCAGGTCGATAACCCGGCCAATGATGATGTTCACTAAGCGGATCACCGGGGCCTCACTGGCCAGGTCCTTCAGATGCTCGACGAAATCGCCGCCATCCGCGCCATCTCCGAAACCATCGTCTGCCTCACTGTCCGAGCGCTCTTCCACCGGCTCCGCCAAGGCCTTCTCTATGGTGCTTTCCAATGCGAGGTATGGCACGATCGCATGGCCCGTAGCCAAGCGCAGCGCCTTGGTGGCAAATGCGTCCTGCGGCGTAGCCATGGCCACATGCAGTTGCCCATCTCGCAGCTCCAGCGGGTAGATGCTGTTGGCCTGCATAAATTCAGGCAACAGGCCTTCAACCTCGGGCATAAATTCAGGAAATGACTCCGCAGGGGCGAAAGGGATATCCAATTGCCGGGAAAGCGCCTGCACCACGTCCATCTCAGACACAAGCCCCAGTCGCACCAGCACACGACCTAGCAGCCCACCCATTTCCTGCTGGGCCACAAGCGCACGCTCCACGTCCCGGGCACTGACTTTACCCGCTTGCACCAGAAACTCACCGAGACGTATGCGGGGCAGGATCGATTCAGTGGCCAAAGGCTCACCGTGCTCGGATAGGGATGGAATAGTCATGAATCAGCGAAAGAAATCACCGCCCCGCAGCTGGCACGCGCGGCCACGGCACTGGGGCAAGCGGTGAAGTGTAGCCGGTGCACCCGGTTAAAGTCCCCGCTAAACCCGGCCATCCGTTACACCTACGCCATGACTGCCCAACGCACTTCCCACGCCCATCTCATCACCTCAGCCCTCGCTGTCTCCACCGCGTTGGCGGCGGGCGTCGGTGGCGTTATGTGGTTTCAGTCATCGGGCTCAGCATCAAGACCTCCGGCAGGAATGCTGTTGGCTCCCATGATCGGCGTGAGTGAGCCCTGCATCCTTGCGCAGACAGGTACGCCCGGAATTCCCGCCTCGCTAATGACGGCCTGCACGGGTCAGCAAGGCTCCGCAGGTGCGCTGGTCGAGTCGACATTGCAAGCGCTAGAGGCCAGCTCGAGCATGAAGTCTCCATATCCCTTGGGATACACCCTCCCCATCCCACTGCTGCGTCTTTTCACGGCCAGCCCATCGGGGTGGGAGATTGACCGGGATATGGTGCGACGCCTCGTACACACCATTCATGACGTTCGACGGCCCCTGGTCCTGTACCTCTTTTCGACCCATTTCTCTGCAGGTGCGCCCATGGAATCGGAGCTTGCAAAGGATATCGACAACATGGCCCACACTCAGGATGGTGCCCTCAAAGTGGATAAATACTATGGCTCCGACATCTACAGCTGGACATTCGCCACGACACACAATGCAATCACCGAGCGCCGTACCCAGGCGATCCAAGCCGTCCTGCAGGAAGTCTGCCGCCTGGAGCCCCGCGACAGAGACAAGATCCAGGGTGTGACATTATTGGGGGAACTGCACCATTTGTTTCCCGATTTCCAGGCGGGCATGGGATTCGATGGCCCTTATCGCATCACGGACTACGGTTTGGCTTCGGTGCAGGCATTCCGCCACTCGCTGACACGGGAATTTGGAAGCATTGCACAACTCAACCGCATCATCGGCAGTGACTACGAATCATTCGATGAGGTGCAGCCACCGTCCAAGGACATCCGCACGGAATCGCTGCACCGCTTTACCGAGCACATTGATCCATTCGCTCACGGCACATTGCCCGTCTCAGGCTGGGCCTATGTGAAAGGTACGTCCCCCACCTACACACCCCGCATCCACGTCTACCGTAATGGCATGTTGGCAGGGAAAACGGCCGTGCAACTGGGTCGGCAGGACGTACTTGCCACCATGCCGCAGTTCGGCGACGCCAACACCGGCTGGCGGCTGGACCTGGACTTCAAGCATCTGCCCGCAGGCCAGCATCGCCTGGACATCTTCTTGGAAGCCCGTCCGGGAAAGCTCGTCCAGATCGGCACACGCCACATTTCCATCATGGACAGAAAGCAGAGTACACCACAGCCGTTACCACAGCGGACACTGCCCCAGGCCGCGCCCAACGACTCCGCCATCCAAGCGCACATCGACTTTCCCAGAGACCAGTCAGCCTACTACTACAACCCACTGGCCTCTCTGTGGCATGCTTTCCGCCAGCGGCAAGTCACGGACTATCTGCGCTTCTTTAACCAGCAGATGCAAGACTCCTGCCTTGCAAACGTACCGCGATACACGCACCAGATCATTCCATTCACCAATCCCAGTTGGGACGAGAACAAATTCGCCATCCAGGACTCGCTGCGCCCGCACCAAGGCCTGCGGCTGGGCGTGAGCCTCTATGGGGAGCCCACTTATGGCACGTCCTTCGCTCAGTGGCTGGCACGCTCGGGGCAGCACCGCTACGGCATTACGGAGTTCCACCCCTTGAAGGCCATGGACGCACAGGCTATGTCCCAAGTGATGGAGCAACATGCACATCAAGGCGCAGATTTCCTGTCGTTCTTTATGGAGCCCCGCTGGGATGGGAAGCGCATGCCTCGCGGCCACAACATATTTTCATTCGACCCGGAAAATCTCCAGTTCGGCTCGAATGCGCTGTACCGGGCGGTCCAGGAAACGCTGTCAAACCGCTCTTCAGGCAAAGACCTCGGCAGCGGCCAGCCATAGACCCTGGGCATCCTTGACCGACAGACTGGGGACATCGTCGAACCGCCAATCAATGCCCAGGGCAGGATCGTTCCACGCGATGCAGCGCTCGTTCTCAGGGGCGTAATAGTCGGTGGTCTTGTAGAGGAAATTGGCGCTGTCGCTGAGCACCACAAACCCGTGCGCGAAGCCGGGCGGTACCCACAACTGGCGGTGGTTGTCCGCGCTCAGTTCCACGCCTACCCAGCGGCCAAAAGTGGGCGAGCTTTTGCGAATGTCCACCGCTACGTCGAACACCGCGCCGCTGACCACGCGCACCAGTTTGCCCTGCGGCTGGCGGATCTGGTAGTGCAAGCCGCGCAGCACGCCTTTGGCGCTGCGGCTGTGGTTGTCCTGCACGAACTGGTGGTTGGTCCCTGTGGCTTCGTTGAAGGCACGCTGATTGAAGCTCTCGAAGAAAAAACCGCGCGCGTCGCCGAACACCTTGGGTTCGATGAGCAAAACGTCGGGGATGGCCTGGGGCGTGACTTGCATGGGGTGCCGTTATCGGTAGATTTTTTCGGTGAGCAGCCGCATCAGGTACTGACCGTAGCCGCCCTTGACGAGCGGCTGGGCCAGGCGCTCCAGTTGTGCACCGTTGATCCAGCGGTGGCGCCAGGCGATCTCTTCGGGGCAGGCGATCTTGAGGCCCTGGCGGTGTTCCAGCGTGGCGATGAATTGACCCGCTTCCATCAGGCTCTGGTGCGTGCCGGTGTCCAGCCAGGCATAGCCCCGGCCCATGATCTCGACGTGGAGCTGGCCCTGGTCCAGGTACAGCCGATTGAGGTCGGTGATTTCCAGTTCGCCCCGCGACGAAGGGGTGAGGCGCTTGGCCATGTCCACCACCTGGCTGTCGTAGAAGTAAAGGCCGGTGACGGCGTAGTTGCTTTGGGGCTTGGCAGGTTTTTCTTCGAGCGAAAGCACCTTGCCCGTGCCGTCGAATGCGGCCACGCCGTAGCGCTCGGGGTCTTGCACGTGGTAGGCGAAGACGCTGGCACCCTCGGTGCGCTGCATGGCGTGGGCCAGCAGCAGGTGGATGTCGTGGCCGTAGAAGATGTTGTCGCCCAGCACCAAAGCGCTGGGGCTGCCTGCCAGGAATTCTTCGCCGATCAGGAACGCCTGCGCCAAACCGTCCGGGCTGGGCTGCACGGCGTATTCCAGGCGGATGCCCCACTGGCTGCCGTCGCCCAGTAGTTGCTGGAAGCGGGGCGTGTCCTGCGGGGTGCTGATGATGAGGATCTCGCGGATACCCGCCAGCATCAGGGTGCTGAGGGGGTAGTAGATCATGGGCTTGTCGTACACCGGCAGCAGTTGCTTGCTGATGGCCAGGGTGGCCGGGTGCAGGCGGGTGCCCGAGCCGCCCGCGAGGATGATGCCTTTGCGTTCCATGGTGTTTCTCAAAGGATTTCTGCCAGCATGCGGGCCACGCCTTGCTGCCATGGGGGCAAGGTGAGGCCGAAGGTAGCTTGCAGCTTGCGCGTGTCCAGGCGCGAGTTGTGCGGGCGTGCGGCGGGCGTGGGGTAGGCGCTGGTGGGGATGGGCGTCACCTCAGTTGCTTTTATTTTGATAGCTGCTTGCGCTTGCCCAGCAAGCGCTAGAACGTGATTTGCATACAAATGCCAGTTGGTTGCACCCGCAGCCGCGCAGTGGTACAGGCCCGCGTGCTGCGGGTGCTGGCGCAGGTGGCGGATGGCGTGGGCGGTCACGTCGGCCAGCAGGTCGGCGCCGGTGGGGGCGCCCCATTGGTCGTCGATGACGGTGAGGCGCTCGCGCTCTTGCGCCAGGCGCAGCATGGTCTTGGCGAAGTTGCCGCCGCGCGCGCCGTACACCCAGCTTGTGCGCAGGATGAGGTGCTGGCAGCCGGATTGCTGGATGGCCTGCTCGCCTGCGAGCTTGGTGCGGCCATAGACGGACAGGGGTGCGGGGGCGTCGTCCTCGGTCCAAGGGCGGGTGCCGCTGCCGTCGAACACGTAGTCGGTGCTGTAGTGGACGAGCCATGCGCCCAAGCGAGCGGCCTCGTCGGCCAGCGCGGCGGGCGCGGCGGCGTTGAGGGTGTGGGCGAATTCGGGCTCGCTCTCGGCCTTGTCCACTGCGGTGTGGGCGGCCGCGTTCACGATCACGTCGGGGCGCAGCGCTCGCACGGTCTCAGCCACGCCTGCGGGGTTGGCAAAGTCGCCGCAATGATCGGCGCTGTCGAAGTCCAGCGCAGTGACGGTGCCCAGCACCGCCAGGCTGCGCTGCAGCTCCCAGCCCACCTGACCGTTCTTGCCAAAGAGCAGGATGTTCATGCGGCTTCGTATTGCCTGGAAACCCAGTCGCGGTAGGCGCCGGTCTGCACGTTGGCGACCCAGTCCGCGTTCGCCAGGTACCACTGCACGGTCTTGCGAATGCCGGTGTCGAAGGTCTCGGCAGGCTTCCAGCCCAGCTCGCGCTCGATCTTGCGGGCGTCGATGGCGTAGCGGCGATCGTGGCCGGGGCGGTCCTTGACGTGGGTGATCTGCGCCTTGTAGCTCTGGCCGTCGGCGCGGGGGCGCAGTTCGTCGAGCAGCGCGCAGATGGTGTGCACAATGTCGATGTTGGGCTTTTCGTTCCAGCCGCCGATGTTGTAGGTCTGGCCCGCCTGCCCTGCTTCGAGCACGCGGCGGATGGCGCTGCAGTGGTCCTTGACGTACAGCCAGTCGCGCACCTGCAGGCCGTCGCCATAGACGGGCAGCGGTTTGCCCGCGAGGGCGTTCACGATCATCAGCGGGATGAGCTTTTCCGGAAAGTGGTACGGGCCGTAGTTGTTGCTGCAGTTGGTGGTGAGCACCGGCAGGCCGTAGGTGTGGTGCCAGGCGCGCACCATGTGGTCGCTGGCGGCCTTGCTGGCGCTGTAGGGGCTGTTGGGCTCGTAGGGGTGGCGTTCGGTGAAGGCGTTTGCCTCGGCGGAGAGCGTGCCGTACACCTCGTCGGTCGAGACGTGCAGGAAGCGGAAGGCTTCTTTTTTAATAGCTGACAGCGCTTGCCAGTATTGCCTTGCAGCCTCCAAAAGCCTGAAAGTGCCGACCACGTTGGTCTGGATGAAGTCCTCGGGGCCGTGGATGGAGCGATCCACGTGCGACTCGGCCGCGAAGTTGACGATGGCGCGGGGCTGGTGTTCGGCCAGCAGGCGAGCCAGCGCGGCGCTGTCGCCGATATCGGCCTGCACGAACACGTGGCGGGGGTCGCCCTGCAAACTGTCCAGGTTGTGCAGGTTGCCCGCGTACGTGAGCTTGTCCAGGTTGAGAACCGGCTCGTCCGAGGAGATGAGCCAGTCCAGCACGAAGTTGGCACCGATGAAGCCGGCGCCGCCGGTGACGAGAATCATGGGGGAATGGGTGTCCGAAGGAAGCCCGGATTATCCATCCACCCCGGCTGCGCGTGCTACTAGAAGTGAATGCCCCGCATCATCTGCTGCAGCGCCACGGCCTCGGCCGAGAGCTGCGGCTTGGCGTTCTTGTCGCCCTTGGCCGCCGTGGAGTCGGGGAACATGCGGAAGCTGGTGTTCATGGTGATCTGCGCCACGCGCGGCACCAGCGCGTGCAGCAACTGGCCGGTGATGCCCAGGCGCGTGGCGATGCGCACGGGCTTGAAGATGCAGGCCTGGGCGATCATGTCGGCCGCCTCTTCGGGGCTGAGCGTGGGCACGTTGTTGTAGATCTTGGTGGGCGCGATCATGGGCGTGCGCACCAGGGGCATGTTGATCGTCGTGAAGGTGATGCCCTGGTCGGCAAACTCGCTGGAGGCGCAGCGCGTCCAGGCATCCAGCGCAGCCTTGCTGGCGACGTAGGCCGAGAAGCGGGGCGCGTTGGTCAGCACGCCGATGGAGCTGATGTTGACCACGTGGCCCTTGCGCTTTTCGACCATGCCGGGCAGCAGGCCCATGGTCACGCGCAGGCAGCCGAAGTAGTTGAGCTGCATGGTGCGTTCGTAGTCGTGGAAGCGGTCGTAGCTCGACTCGATGGCGCGACGGATGGAACGGCCCGCGTTGTTGATGAGGAAGTCCACGCCGCCGTGGTTGTCGATCAGCAGTTGGACGAAGCGGTCGCAGTCGGCCATGTCGGCGATGTCTGCCGGGTAGGCGATGAAGGCATAGCCCTTGGCCTTGGCCTCGGCGCAGGCTTCGTCCAGCTTGTCCTGGTCGCGGCCGCAGATGATGGTGGTGGCGCCCGCCTCGGCGAACTTGTGCGCCGCCGCGAGGCCGATGCCCGACGAGCCGCCCGTGACCAGCACCACCTTGCCCGCCACCGTGCCCTTGAGCGTGCGGTCGATGAACAGCTCGGGGTCCAGGTGGCGCTCCCAGTAGTCCCACAAGCGCCAGGCGTAGTCCTTGAGGTTGGGGCATTCCACGCCCGAGCCCTTGAGCGCCGCCAGCGTCTCGCGGCAATCGAAGCGCGTGGGGTAGTTCACGAAGGTGAGCATGTCCTCGGGCAGGCCCAGGTCCTTCATGACGGCGTTGCGCACGCGGCGCACGGGCGCCAGGGCCATCAGGCTCTTCTTCACGCCCTTGGGGATGAAGCCCAGCAGCGCGGCATTGACGAACAGGTTCATGCGCGGCGCGTGCGCGGCGCGGCTGAAGATGTCGAGCACGTCGCCCACGCGGTAGCCCACCGGGTCCACCAGGTGGTAGCACTTCTTGCCAATGTCCTTCTGGTGGCTGATCACGTTGAGCGCGTTGACCACGAAGTCCACGGGCACGATGTTCACGCGCCCGCCTTCCAGGCCGACGGTGGGCATCCAGGGCGGCAGCAACTGGCGCATGCGCTGGATGAGCTTGAAGAAGTAGTACGGGCCGTCGATCTTGTCCATTTCGCCCGTGGTGCTGTCGCCCACGACCATGGCGGGGCGGTACACCGTCCAGGGCACCTTGCAGTCCTGGCGCACGATCTTCTCGCTCTCGTGCTTGGTCTGGAAGTACGGGTGGTCCAGGCCCTCGGCCTCCTCGAACATGTCTTCGCGGAACACGCCTTCGTACAGGCCCGCCGCGGCGATGGACGAGACGTGGTGGAAATGCCCGGCCTCAATGGCCTTGGCCAGGTCCACCGTGTTGCGCGTGCCCTCGATGTTGACGGCCACCTGCGTCTCTTCGTCCGCGCCCAGGTCGTACACGGCGGCCAGGTGGTAGAAGTGGTCGATCTGGCCCTTGAGCTTCTTCACGTCCTCGGCGGCCACGCCCAGTTTCTTGGCGGTCAGGTCGCCGTGCACGGGCACGGCGCGCGCGGCGGTCACGCCCCAGTAGGCGCGCAGGTCGGCCACCTTGTCGGCGCTTTCCTTGCGGATCAGGAAGTGCACTACCGCGCCCTTGCGCTCCAGCAGCTTCTTGACCAGCCGCTTGCCGATGAACCCCGTTGCCCCCGTCACGAAATACTGCATGAAAAACTCCTGTGAGATGACTTCATTCTTGCGCAAGGCCCGCGCGTGCCGATTCAGCAGAAACCCGCGCCGATGCTAGAGCGGCAGGGCCCGCCCGGGCTAGACGGCGCCCTCTACATTTTTAGGAGCGCACGCCTACACCTGGCGCACGCCGCGGCGTACAGTGCGGCCATGCGTCAGAGGCAGCCCTGCCCTGGCAAACCCAACCCACCGCACCACGGAGGCCTCATGGTCAAGAAACTGCAGAAACTCAGCGCTGACAAGAAGAAGGGCAACGCCCAGCTGTCCAGCACCGTCAAGGACTCCGCCCAGCAGATCTGGCTGGCCGGCCTGGGCGCCTTTTCCAAGGCCCAGGAAGAAGGCGGCAAGGTGTTCGAAGCCCTGGTCAAGGAAGGCCTGACCATCCAGCGCAAGACCCAGGCCGTTGCCGAGGAAAAGATCTCCGAAGCCACCAGCCGCGTGACCACGATGGCCAACGACATCGGCTCCAAGGCCCAGGGTCAGTGGGACAAGCTGGAAAACATCTTTGAAGACCGCGTGGCCAAGGCCCTGGCCAAGCTGGGCGTGCCCTCGGCCCGCGACCTGGCAGCCCTGAGCGCCCGCGTGGATGCACTCGCCAAGGGCGGCAAGGCCGCTCCCGCCAAGGCAGCCGCCAAGCCCGCAGCCAAGGCCCCCGCGAAGAAGGCACCGGCCAAGAAGGCCGCTGCTGCCAAGCCCGCCGCCAAGGCGGCTCCGGCCAAGAAGGCTGCCGCCAAGAAGCCCGCTGCCCGCGCCGCAGCCGCCGACACCGGCGCATCGTCGGCCAACTGATACCGGGACGCTGCCCCTCAACGGCCGATGCATGCATCGGCCGTTTTTCTTTGGGTGAATGCCGCATTGCAGCATTCCGGGCTGGGTTAGAGTAGCCACAGAGACACGGAAACAACAACACCACAACGACGCGAAGAGGGCTTGCAAACATGGTGAAGAAAGCGCCACGCCGCACCGCAGAACGCATTCTGGAAGTGACGCTGGACCTGTTCAACCGGTTCGGCGAACCCAACGTCTCCACCACCCTCATCTCCGCCGAGCTGCGCATCAGCCCCGGCAACCTCTACTACCACTACCCCGCCAAGGACGAGCTGATCAACGCGCTGTTCGACCGCTACGAACAGTCGCTCACCGAGCTGCTCGCGGCCAGCGACGGCGTGCGCAACGTCGAGGACGCGTGGTTCTTCATGCACACGCTGTTCGAGTTGATCTGGCAGTACCGCTTCCTGTACCGCGACCTCAACGACCTGCTGTCCAAGAACCGGCGCCTGGAGACGCACTTCCAGGCCATCCTGCGCAACAAGACCCGCGCGGTGCGCACGATGCTCGACGGCATGGGCCGCGCCGACACGCTGCGCATCGACGCGCGCGAGCTGGAGGCCACCGCCACCAGCATGGTGGTGGTGCTGACCTACTGGCTCAGCTTCGAATACGTGCGCGACCCGCGCCGCGCACTGGAGCCCGAAAGCGCCCAGGCCGCGCTGATGCGCGGCGCCCACCACGTGCTCAACCTGCTCATGCCCTACCTCGAAACCGGCCAGCGCGCCCACCTGCTGGAGCTGGTCGGCGCCTATGCCGCCACCGCGGGCTGACGCGACCCGCCCCCACAAGAACGAACACTTCAGGAGACACACACCATGGCCAAATGGACCTCTTTCCCGCACGCCGGCGACTACGCATTCGACGCGGCCAGCGTCAAGAAGCAGTGGGCGCGCCTGCATGGTGGCGACGCCGAGCCCTGCCCCAAGGACGCCGCCGTGCTGAACGCCTGGGCACTGTTCCACAGCGGTGACTTCGAGAAGGCCGCCGCCGCCGGCCTGGCCGCGGGCGGCGCGGGCATCACCGTGGCGAACAAGGCCACCGCCATCTACGCCAACTACCTGGAGCCCAAGGAAAAGACCCGGCTGGACCTGTTCACCCAGGTGGCCGAGCGCGCCGAGGCCCAGGCGGAGGAAGAGCCCGACAACGCCAACGCCTGGTACTGGCACGCCTACGCGCTGGGCCGCTACAGCCAGGGCATCAGCGTGGCCAAGGCGCTGGCGCAGGGGCTGGGCGGCAAGGTGAAGGAGTCGCTGGAGAAGGCCATCGCGCTGTCGCCCAAGCATGCGGACGCGCGCATCGCGCTGGGCGCCTTCCACGCCGAGGTGATCGACAAGGTGGGCTCGCTGATCGGCGGCATGACCTATGGCGCCAAGAAGGACACCGGCCTCAAGCTGTTCCAGGAAGCGCTCAAGCTCAATCCCGGCTCGGCCATCGCCATGGTCGAATACGCCAACGCGCTGGTCATGCTCGAAGGCGACAAGAAGATGAAGGAAGCCACCAAGCTCTACGAGCAGGCCGCTGCCAGCACGCCCGCCGACGCCATGGAGCGGCTGGACGTGGAGATGGCGAAGGCAGAGCTAGAAGACTGATCCTTCTCTGCGCGGGACGCCGCGGAACTGGCTTTACCAGGCCGCTGGCGTCGTCCCCCCTCCCGCAGGAGAGGGGGGAAGGCGCGAAGCGACTCAGGGGGGTGTACCGAATCTTCGCGCGGCGATTTCCAGCAGGCCGTCGAAGATCAGGTTGTCCACCAGCTCGAACGGCCGCGTCATGCTGGGCGCCATCTTCCAGCCCGCGCCGCCCGTCATCAGGCAGGCGGGCTCCTCGCCGCAGTGCGCGATGACGTGCTGCACCATGCGCTCCACCGCGCCCGCGATCGCATAGGTGCCGCCGCTGGTCAGCGCATCGCTGGTGTTGGTGGGGAACATGCGCACCTCGCCCGTGGGCACGTGCAGGCCGGCGGTGCCGGACTCCAGCGCACGCAGCATGATGCCGTGGCCCGGCAGGATGAGCCCGCCCAGGAAGCGGCCCCCGGCGTCGATGCATTCCACCGTGACCGCCGTGCCCACCATCACCACCACCAACGGCCGTGCGGGCCCCCGGCGCAGCACGTGGTGGCGCGCGCCGACCATGGCCACCCAGCGGTCGGAGCCCAGGCGCGTGGGGTGGTCGTAGCCGTTGACGAGCCCCGCCTCCTCGGCGGACGAGACCACCCACGAAGGCGCCACGTCCCAGATCTCCATCTGCTCCTGCACGCGGCGCTTGACGGCGTCGCCCGCCACCACGCAGCCCAGCATGCGCTGCGGCGCGGGCAACGCGGCCCAGGGGCCATCGGCCAGCTTGTCGATGTGGTCCAGGAACTCGGCGCCATGCGCCCGCAATGCGGCCCCGGGCTGGGGAGCGTCGTACAGCGCCCATTTGAGGCGGGTGTTGCCGACGTCGATGGCCAGAAAAGTCATGCGGCGGATTATGCTGAGTTTTCCCCAGGCGCCCGCGGAATGTGAAAAAGTGTTTCGACCTCCTGTCCGACAGGCGCCCCCCGTGCTTTGCCGCTACAGTGCATTGTTCTTTTTCACCCGCAAACCAACCGAGGAGTACGCACCATGGGTCTTTTCAGTTTCATCAAGGAAGCCGGCGAAAAGCTGTTCGGCGGCAAGGAAGCGCAGGCCGCCACCCCGGCAGCGCCCACGCAGGCCGAGCTCAATGCCAAGGCCGGCAAGGCCATCGAGACCTACATCGCCGCGCAGAACCTGGGCGTCTCCGACGTGCAGGTGGCCTTCGAAGGCCCCGAGGGCAAGGTCACGGTGAAGGGCACGGCCCCCACCCAGGCCGTCAAGGAGAAGGTGACCCTGTGCTGCGGCAACGTGGCCAGCGTGACCAGCGTGGAAAACCAGATGGCGGTGACCAACCCCGAGCCCGAGGCCCAGTACCACGACGTGGTGCGCGGCGACACGCTCAGCGCCATCGCCAAGAAGTTCTACGGCGACGCCAACAAGTACCCCGTGATCTTCGAGGCCAACAAGCCCATGCTCACGCACCCCGACAAGATCTACCCCGGCCAGAAGCTGCGCATTCCGCCGCTCGCCAAGTAAGCAGAATCTTTTAAACCAAATCGGCTGCCAGCGCTTGCCCAGCAAGCGCTGGCAGCTCTTTTTTTGGGAGCATCAACCCTGCTTCCACGGCAGACCGTGAAAGCGCCAGCCACCCCGGCGGCCGCGCTGGCCGTTCGCGTCGGCGTCGCCCTCGAAGCCTTCGAGGATGTTGTAGGCCTGGTACCCCAGCTCGGTGGCGCGCCGGGCCGCCGCGATGGAGCGCACGCCGCTACGGCACAGCAGCACCAGCGTGGCGCCCTGCGGGGCGGCCGCGCGCAGCTCCTGGTCGAACTGCGGGTTCACCGCCATGCCGGGCCACTGCTTCCAGGCCACGGCGGCGGCGCCGGGCACGCGGCCCACCCACTCGCGCTCGGCGTCGGTGCGCACGTCCACGAGCACGGCCTGGCCCGCCTGGGCCCATTGCCAGGCCTGCTGCGGCGTCACGTCGCCGGCGTAGCCTTCGGGTTGCGGCTGTGTAGTCATCGTCAGATTCCTTTTTTCAATCCCAGAGCGGCGCGGGTTCGTCGCGCAGGTGGCCGCGCAGCTGCGCGTAGTCGGGCACCACGGTGGCCACCGTGTCCCAGAAACGCGGGCTGTGGTCCATCACGCGCAGGTGGGCCAGCTCGTGCGCCACCACGTAGTCGATGATGGCCGGGCGGTAATGCAGCAGGCGCCAGTTCAGGCGGATGGAGCCGTCGGCCTTGGCGCTGCCCCAGCGGGTGTTGGCGCTGGACAGGCGCAGGCTGGTCCAGCGCACACCCAGCAGCGGCGCGAAGTGGTCCAGCCGTTCGGTGAAGTGGCGCCGCGCGTCGCGCAGCAGCCAGGCCTGCACCGCGTCGCGGATCTGCGCGGGCGCGGCGCTGTGCGGCAGGGCTATGGCGAGTTGATCGCGCTGGCCGCCCCGCACCAGCGCCGCGCCCCGGCCCGTGAAACGGTGCGCCGGGTCCAGCACCAGCGTGAGCGTGCCGCCCAGGTAGGGCAGGCTGGCGCCGTCGGCCCAGGTGATGCGGCCCTGCTCGGTGCGCGCCTGGCGCTCGCGCGACTCCTCCAGCTTGCGCAGGATCCAGCCGGATTTCTCGCGCAGCGCGGCGTCCACGGACGCGAGCGTGGCCCAGTGCGGCGCGCGCACGGACAGCCCCTCGGGCCCCACGGAAAAGCCGATACTGCGGCGGCGCGCCCGCTCGAAGGCGTAGGCCACGATGGCGTCGCCCAGCAGCACCTCGCGCCGCGCACGCGGGTGGCGGAAGGCGGTGGGGGCGAGCAGTTCGGGCAGCGGAACGGGGTCGATTGCTCCTACTTTGGGAGCTTTTGGCGCTTGACTGGCGGGCGCTGGAGGCTGTTTTGGCTTGGAATCCAGCGCCTCGATGAAGTCGAAGGCGAGTTGCACCAGGCCGCGCATGGAAGAGGTCTCCGCCGTCAACGGTAGGCGTCTGGGTCGAGGCGGCGCATTTCCGCTTCGATCCACGCCTCCACCTCGCGCATCAGCTCGTCGGGCTGGCGGCCGACGCTGGAGATGGGCTTGCCGATGGAGACGTCCACCACGCCGGGCCGCTTGACGAAGGCCTTGCGCGGCCAGACCTTGGCCGAGGTCACGGCGATGGGCACCACGGGGGCGCCGGTGTCGATGGCCAGGCGCGTGCCGCCGGTCTTGTAGTTGCCCTTCTGGCCGCGCGCGATACGCGTGCCCTCGGGGAACATGATGATCCAGATGCCCTTGGCCAGCAGGTCCTTGCCCTGCTGCACGACCTTGTTGAAGGCCTGCGTGCGCTGGCTGCGGTCGATGTGGATCATGTCCAGCCGGCCGATGGCCCAGCCGAAGAAGGGCACGTAGAGCAGTTCCTTCTTGAACACGTAGGCCAGGGGGTGCGGCATGATCGTGGGCATCAGGAAGGTCTCGTAGGTGGACTGGTGCTTGACCAGCAGCACCGCGCCCGCGTTCTCGCCCTGGGGCAGGTTCTCCATGCCCGTGATCTCGGTGCGGATGCCCAGGATCACGCGCGCCCCGCTGATGCACAGCGACAGCCACGCCCGCGCGATGCGGTACAGCGGCAGGCCCCGCACGCCCAGCAGCGTGCCCAGCATGATGGCCAGCGCGTAGGGCACCACGGTGATGCCCATCCAGAGAAGGTGAATGACGGAACGGAGAAAGGCCATGTTCTAAGAGTTTTTTGGGCCGCCAGCGCTTGTCCATCAAGCGCTGGCAGCTATTCTTTTGGAAGCATCAGGATGGTACGGACGCCGCCGGCGGCACGGGCGCCGGCCCCGGCGACGCGGGCAGCAGCTGGTCCACGAAGTCCCCCAGGCTGGCATGCAGCAGCGTGCCGGGCGCCAGCCCCTCGGGCACCGGGCCGCGCGGGTCCACGGAGGCGGAGTGCCCCGTGCACACCAGGTGCAGCTGGGCGCCCAGCGAGGCCCCGGCCTGCAGGTGCGCCAGGCAGCTGCCCGCCACGCGCACGTCGTGCCGCTCCACGCCGTAGCGGTCGCAGATCTGCTCCAGCAGGCCCGGCGCGGGCTTGCGGCAGGCGCAGTCCTCGTCGGCCGCATGGGGGCAGTAGAACACCGCGTCGATGCGCCCGCCCACGGCGGCCACCTGGCGCAGCATCTTGGCGTGGATGGCGTTGAGCGCCATCACGTCGAACAGGCCCCGGCCCAGGCCCGGCTGGTTGGTGGCCACCACCACGTGCCAGCCCGCATGGTTGAGGCGCGCGATGGCCTCCAGCGCGCCGGGCACGGCGGCCCACTCGTCGGCGGAGGTGATGTAGTCCTCGCCCAGCGGGTTGAGGGTGCCGTCGCGGTCGAGGATGGCGAGTTTCATGGGGTGGCCCTGGGGATTCGCCAGCCTAACAGGTCAGGCCGCCAGCCGCGACAGGTCGGCCACGCGGTTCATCGCGTCGTGCAGGCTTTTCAGCAGGCCCTGGCGGTTCAGGCGCAGATCCATCTGCTCGGCGTTGACCATCACGTCGTCGAAGAACGCGTCCACCGGCGCGCGCAACACGGCCAGGGTCTGCAGGCTGGCGGTGTAGTCGCCCGCATCGAACTGCGCGTTGGCCTCGGGCACAAAGCGCTGCAGGGCGGCGTAGAGGTCCTGCTCGGCCTTTTCCTGCAGCAGGCCGGGGTTGACGTGCGGGTCCACGGGGCCTTCGGCCTCGGCCTTCTTGAGGATGTTGCCCACACGCTTGTTGGCGGCCGCCAGGGCCGGGCTTTCGGGCAGGGCGGCGAAGGCGCGCACTGCCGCCAGTTGCTTTTCGACCAGGGCCAGGCGCTGCGGGCGCAGGGCCAGCACGGCGTCCACCTCCTGCGCGCGGTAGCCCTGCTCGCGCAGGCTGCCGGCGAGGCGGTCGTAGATGAAGTCGGCGAGCTGCGCGGTGGCATCCTGGATCTTGTCGCCGAAGGCGGGCACGGCGCCGGCCAGCAGCGCGTTCAGGTCGAGCGGCAGGTCCTTCTCGACCAGCATGCGGATCACGCCCAGCGCGTGGCGGCGCAGCGCGAACGGGTCGCGGTCGCCCGTGGGCAGGTTGCCGATGCCGAACATGCCCACCAGGGTTTCGAGCTTGTCGGCCAGCGCCACCACCACGCCCGCCGTGTTGCGCGGGAGTGTGTCGCCCGCGAAGCGCGGCTTGTAGTGGTCTTCGATGGCGTGCGCCACGGTCTCGCCCAGGCCGTCGTTGAGCGCGTAGTAGCCGCCCATGGTGCCCTGCAGCTCGGGGAACTCGCCCACCATGTCGGTCACAAGGTCGGTCTTGGCGAGCAGCGCGGCCTGGTCGGCCTGCTGCACCAGCGCGGCGTCGCCCAGCTGCGTTGCGATGGCCTCCGCGATGGCGCGCACGCGCTCCACGCGCTCGCCCTGCGTGCCCAGCTTGTTGTGGTAGACCACCTTGGCCAAGCTGTCCACGCGCGAGGCCAGGGTCTTCTTGCGGTCCTGGTCGAAGAAGAATTTCGCATCGGCCAGGCGCGGGCGCACCACGCGCTCGTTGCCGCCGGTGACGAAGCTCGCGTCCCCGGGGCTGATGTTGCTGACCACCAGGAACTTGTTGGTGAGCTTGCCCGAAGCGTCGAGCAGCGGGAAGTACTTCTGGTTGGCCTTCATCGTGAGGATGAGGCATTCCTGCGGCACGTCCAGGAACTGTTCCTCGAACTGGCAGATGAGCACGTTGGGGCGCTCGACCAGCGCGGTCACTTCGTCCAGCAGCGCGTCGTCCTCGATGGGGCGCGCGCCGTTGCCCACCTGGGCGGCGGCCGCGGCCAGTTGGCGCGCGATCTCGGCCTTGCGCTCGGCAAAGGATGCGATCACCGCGCCGTCCTTGCGCAGCGTGGCAGCGTAGCTGTCGGCATCCGCCAGCACCACGGGCGACACGGCGGCCTCGAAGCGGTGGCCCTGCGTGGCGTTGCCCGCCGTCAGGCCCAGCGCCTTCACGGGCACCACGGCGCTGCCATGCAGCGCCACGAGGCCGTGCGCGGGGCGCACGAAATTCACGCTGGTCCAGCCGGGCAGCTCGCAGTCGGTTTCGAGCTGGTAGCTCATGACCTTGGGGATGGGCAGCTTAGCGATGGCTTCGTCCAGCGCCTTCTGCAGGCCCACGGCCAGCGTGGCACCGGGCACCACACTGTCGTAGAACAGGGCTTCGGCCTTGCCGTCCTGTGCGCGCTGGAGCATGGGCACGGCGGACGCATCGGCGCCCAGGGCCTGCAGCTTCTTCAGCAGCGCGGGCGTGGCGTTGCCGCTGGCGTCCAGGCCCACGGTGACGGGCATCAGCTTTTGCTGCACGGCCTTGTCGGCGGCCTTGTCGGCCACCGCGGTGACGTGCGCCGCGAGGCGGCGGGGCGAGGCGAAGGGCGTGACCACGGAGGCGGCCGAGGCCAGGCCCTGTGCGCGAAGCTGGTCGCCCAGCACGGTGGCGAAGGCATCGCCCAGCTTTTGCAGCGCCTTGGGCGGCAGTTCTTCCACGAACAGTTCGACGAGGAGATTCTGGAGGGTCATGGTGTCGGTCTTCTTCTCTTCGCTCACGCGGCCTTCTTCGTCATCTGTTCTACCCACTCGCGCGGCGCCATGGGGAAGCCCAGGCGCTCACGGCTGTCGTAGTAGCTCTGCGCCACGCTGCGCGCCAGGTTGCGGATGCGGCCGATGTAGGCGGCGCGTTCGGTCACGCTGATGGCGCCGCGCGCGTCCAGCAGGTTGAAGCTGTGCGCGGCCTTGAGCACCTGCTCGTAGGCGGGCAGCGCGAGCTGCTGCTCCATGAGGTATTTGGCCTGCTTCTCGTGCGCGTTGAAGGCGGTGAACAAGAAGTCAGCGTCACTGTGCTCGAAGTTGTAGGTGGACTGCTCCACCTCGTTCTGCTTGTACACGTCGCCGTAGGTCAGGCCCTCGGTCCACTGCAGGTTGTAGACGTTGTCCACGCCCTGCAGGTACATCGCCAGCCGCTCCAGGCCGTAGGTGATCTCGCCCGTGGCGGGCTTGCAGTCGATGCCGCCGACCTGCTGGAAGTAGGTGAACTGCGTCACCTCCATGCCATTGAGCCACACCTCCCAGCCCAGGCCCCAGGCGCCGAGCGTGGGGTTCTCCCAGTCGTCCTCGACGAAGCGGATGTCGTTCTTCTTCAGGTCGAAGCCCAGGGCTTCGAGGCTGCCCAGGTACAGCTCCAGGATGTTGGCCGGCGCGGGCTTCAACACCACCTGGTACTGGTAGTAGTGCTGCAGGCGGTTGGGGTTCTCGCCGTAGCGGCCGTCCTTGGGGCGGCGGCTGGGCTGCACGTAGGCGGCTTTCCACGGCTCGGGGCCGATGGCGCGCAGGAAGGTGGCGGTGTGCGAGGTGCCAGCGCCCACTTCCATGTCGTAGGGCTGCAAAAGCGCGCAACCCTGCGCGTCCCAGTAGGACTGCAGCTTCAGGATGATTTGCTGGAAGGTCAACATGAGGTTCGGGGCACCAGCAGGGCCAGGGCCAGGCAAAAGGGAATGTGAAACAACAGGATCAAACCAGAGCCACGACACGCCAGGGGTAAGGCTGCCGCGTCATGGCGAAACCTCTGATTTTACGGCGCCCCGCCAAGAACAAAGGCCGGGGCCCTTATGGAGCCCCGGCCTTGGCAACCGGTGTCGCTTGCAGTGCGCCCTGGCGAGCGGTTGGCGCGCAGTTCAGGAGATCAGTATTCCCAGAATATGCGCTGGAGCTCCTTGCTGTCCTGGGTCTTGGTCAAAGCCACCATGGCAAGGATGCGGGCCTTTTGCGGACGCAGGTCATGCGCCACCACCCAGTCGTATTTGTCGTCGGGCTGCTCGGCGTTGCGCAGTACGAAGCCGTCGGGCACGCGGGCCGAGCGGATGATCTGCACGCCCTGGCCGCGCAGCGCCTTGAGCGATTCCACGGCCTGCGCGGCCACCGAGCCGTTGCCCGTGCCGGCATGGACCAGCGCCTTCACGCCGGCCTTGCCGTAGGCTTCGATGCCCGTGGTGTTCATGTTGCCGTAGCCGTACACGATGTCCACGGCGGGCAGGGCCTGGATATCGTCGATGTTGAATTCGGACTGCATGGTGTGGCGCTTGACCGGGGCGCGGAACCAGTAGTTCTTGCCTTCCACCACCATGCCCAGCGGACCCCATTGGCTCTTGAAGGCCTCGGTCTTGATGTTGATGGTCTTGCTCACGTCGCGGCCGCTCTGGATCTCGTCGTTCATGGTGACGAGCACCCCCTTGCCGGCCGCATCCTTGCTGGCGGCCACGCTCACGGCGTCGTACAGGTTCAGCGCGCCGTCGGCCGACAGGGCCGTGCCAGGGCGCATGGAGCCGACCACCACGATGGGCTTGTGGGTGCGCACCGTGAGGTTCAGAAAGTAGGCGGTTTCTTCGAGCGTGTCGGTGCCGTGGGTGATCACGATGCCGTCCACGTCGTCCTGCTTGGTCAAGGCCGATACGCGCTGGCCGAGCTTGAGCAGGTGCTCGTTGGTGAAGCTCTCGGAGGCGATCTGGAAGACCTGTTCGCCAGACACCTTGGCGACGCTGGCCAGCTCGGGCAGGCCCACCAGCAGCTTGTCGACCGGCACCTTGGCCGCGGCGTAGGTGGCGCTGTTGGCAGCCGAGGCACCGGCGCCGGCAATGGTGCCGCCCGTGGCCAGCACCACCACGTGGGGCCTGGCGGCCTGGGCCATGGCCACCGTGGAAAGCGCCGAGAGGACCACGCCCGCAAACCAGCGGCGCGTGATGGACGACGAAGAAGGGGTAGAGGAAGAAATTCGCATGGTTGTATGTCTCCAGATCATTTCGGGGAGCGCCGTGGAGTGCACGGCTGCCGCCTCCCGCTTCCGCCTGCCCGGGGTTGAAAGGGCTCGGCGGTGCGGCATCCTATGAGAAATTGACACACAACCAGATGGAATAATTGGCCTCACCTTGTGAACTAGATTCACACCCTCACCGAAACCATCCGACCATGAACCTGCGTCAGCTTGAAGTGTTCCAGTCCGTCCTGCAGACCGGCAGCATGAGCGCCGCGGGGCGGCTGCTGTGCATCACGCCGTCGGCCGTGAGCAAGGCCATTGCGCACACCGAGCTGCAGCTGGGCTACCGGCTTTTCAACCGCACGCCGGCGGGCCTCACGCCCACGCCCGAGGCGCAGGTGCTGGCGGTGGAATCCGGCAGCATCCATCGCCAGCTCGACGCGCTGCAGCGCACGGCCCGCAACCTGGCCACCACCGAGCTGGGTGACGTGCGGCTGGCCGCCATTCCGTCCATCACGCACGAGTTCTTGCCCACGCTGCTGCACCGCCATGCGCAAAAGCACCCGCAGGTCGGGGTGGAGGTGCGCACCATCCACCAGGACCAGATGACGCAGGCATTGCTCACGCGCAGCGTGGACTTCGGGCTGGGATTCTTCGAGCATCCGCACCCGCAGATCCACAGCGAACTGCTGGTCAGCGGCCGGCTGTCCCTGGCGGTCGCGCGCACCGTGTGGGACAGCGCCCCGCGCACCGCCAGCACGGCGGCCCGCCTGGCGCAGGTGCCGGCCATCCGGCTGGTGGGCGACGACCCGATGCGCCAGTCCATCGACCACACGGCAGACCGCCTGGGCACGCCGGGCGGGCCGGGCATCCAGGTGCAGACCTCCCGCCTGGCGCTGGAGCTGGTGCGGCTGGGCATGGGCTGGACGGTGGTGGATTTCCTCACGGCCATCCGCCTGGACCCCGCCCACATGGTGGCGGTGGAGCTGCCCGACCTGCCGCCCATGTCGCTGTACAGCTACCACGCGGGCCACCACCCACCGGGCCTGCAGGCCACCCGCATGCTGGCGATGCTGCCCGCGCTGCTGCACGAGGCGCTGTCGCCGCGGCCGCGCAAGTAGCCCGCGGGGCGCAAAAAACCCGCCGCCGCGAACGCGGGGGCGGGTTTGGGCGAAGCGGTGGTGGCGCTTACCGGGTCAGGCGCCCGTCCAGCGGCGCAGCACCAGGCTGGCGTTGGTGCCGCCGAAGCCGAAGCTGTTGGAGAGCACGGTGGTGAGCTGCGCATCGCGCGTGCGGGTAACCAGCGGCATGTCGCCAAGCAGCGGGTCGGGCGTCTCCACGTTGGCCGAACCGGCGATGAAGCCCTTGTTCAGCATGATCAGGCAGTAGATCGCCTCCTGCACGCCCGTGGCGCCCAGCGAGTGGCCGGTGAGCGACTTGGTGCTGGAGAACGGCGGCACCTGGTCGCCGAACAGCGCCTGCATGGCGCGCACTTCCTGCATGTCGCCCACGGGGGTCGACGTGCCGTGGGTGTTGATGTAGTCGATGGGGCCGGCTATGGTCTCCATGGCCTGCTTCATGCACGCGATGGCGCCGTCGCCGGAGGGGGCCACCATGTCCTCGCCGTCGCTCGTCGCGCCAAAGCCCACGACCTCTGCCAGGATAGTCGCGCCACGGGCCTGGGCATGCTCCAGGCTCTCCAGCACCACGGCGCCGCCGCCGCCCGCGATCACGAAGCCGTCGCGGTTCGCGTCGTAGGCGCGCGAAGCCTTTTCGGGCGTATCGTTGTACTTGCTGGACATGGCGCCCATGCCGTCGAACAGCAGCGACATGCCCCACGACAGCTCCTCGCCGCCGCCCGCGAACATCACGTCCTGCACGCCCCAGGCGATCTGCTGCGCCGCCGCGCCGATGCAGTGCGCGGACGTGGAGCAGGCCGAGGTGATGGAGTAGTTGATGCCCTTGACCTTGAAGTTGGTGGCCAGGCAGGCGGACACGGTGCTGCTCATGCAGCGCGTGACCTGGTAGGGCCCCACGCGGCGGATGCCCTTTTCGCGCAGCGTGTCGGCGGCCTCGATCTGGTTGGCCGGCGAGCCGCCGCCCGAGCCCATGATGAGACCGGTGCGCGGGTGCGATACCTGTTCGGGCGTGAGGCCCGCCTGGGCGATGGCGTCCTCCAGCGCGATCTGCGCATAGGCCGCCGCGTCGCCCATGAAGCGCAGCTGCTTGCGGTCGATGCGCGCCTCGACGTCGATCTCGGGCGCACCGCCCACCTGGCTGCGCAGGCCCAGCTCCTTGAACTTATCGACCGCCTTGATGCCGCTCGTGCCCGCGCGCAGCGAGGCTTCCACCGTGGCCAGGTCGTTGCCGATGCACGAGACGATGCCCGCGCCCGTGATGACTACGCGCTTTGGGGTCATGCTGCGTCCTTGTCGTCGCCCTCGCGTTTGAACAGGCCCACGCGCAGGTCGTTGGCCACGTAGATTTCCTTGCCGTCGGCCAGCAGGCGGGCGTCGCCGATGGCCATGACCAGCTTGCGCTTGATGACGCGCTTGATGTCGATCTCGTAGGTGACGAGCCTCACGTCGGGGCCCACCTCGCCCGTGAACTTGACCTCGCCCGCGCCCAGGGCGCGGCCCCGGCCCGGCAGCTGCAGCCAGGTCAGGTAGAAGCCGATGAGCTGCCACATGGCGTCGAGCCCCAGGCAGCCGGGCATGACCGGGTCGCCCTGGAAGTGGCAGGCGAAGAACCACAGGTCGGGCTTGACGTCCAGTTCAGCGCGGATCTTTCCCAGCCCGTGCGCACCCCCATCGCTGTCGATGTGCGTGATGCGGTCGAACATCAGCATGGGCGGCAGCGGCAGGCGCCCGCTGTCGGCGCCGAACAGCCGCCCCTCGCCGGAGGCGATCAGTTGTTCGTAGGAAAAGGAATCAGCCATTGTCAATCGTGCTCCAGAACAGCGGTGGCCCGCCTCAAATCATCGTTGGTTGCCACGCAAGCCCCCGCTTGCGGGGCTCCATTATCCAGGCTGCGGGCCGCGCGGCGCGTTTTGGCCCAGCGGGGCGCCGGGGCTCCCGGCCCTGCGATGACCTGCATCAAAGCCCGCGCGCCGCACACCGCCGCCGGGCCAGGAAGGCCCACGCCAGCGCCGCCCCGCCCAATATCCACAGCGGCCACAGCCCCCAGCGCGACACCCACCACGCATAGGGCGTGATCTCGCCGCCGTCGAGCCCGCGCCCCTGCACCGTGCCGTGCAGCACGCCGCGCGTGTGGCGCTCCAGTTGGTGCGTCACCACGCCCCGGTGGTCGATGATGGCCGTGGCCCCAGTGTTGGTAGCGCGCACCATGGGGCGCGCGAACTCCAGCGCGCGCATGCGGCTGATGTGCAGGTGCTGGTCGATGGCGACCGTGTTGCCGAACCAGCCGATGTTGCTCAGGTTCACGAACACGGTGGGCGCCTGCGCCGGGTCAATGAAGCGCGCACCCAGCTCCTCGCCGAACAGGTCCTCGTAGCAGATGTTGGGGGCGATGCGCTGCTGGCCCCAGGCGAACGACGGCTGGCCCACGGCGCCGCGGTTGAAGTCGCCCAGCGGGATGTTCATCATGGCCGTGAACCACTTGAAGAACGGCGGGATGAACTCGCCGAACGGCACGAGGTGGTGCTTGTCGTACTGGTACGGCGCGGCCGCGCCGCCCAGGCCCAGGACCGAATTGGTGTAGCCCCGCGCCTCGTCGCCCAGCGGAATGCCCACCAGCGCCGCCTGCGTGCCCTGCGCATAGCGCTGTTCGATGCCTTCGAGATAGCCGGGCAGGAGCTGCTGGGGCAGCAGCGGGATCGCGGTTTCGGGCGCCACCACGAGCTCGGCCCGGGCGTCCTGCAACCTGTCGGCATACCACTTCAGGGCCACAGGCACGCCGCTGCCGGACTGGAATTTCTCGTCCTGCGGGATGTTGCCCTGCAGCAGCTCCAGCGTCAGCATGCGGCCCTGGCCCTCCGGGCGGCCCGCCGTGTGCAGGGCCAGCAGCGCCGCCGCCAACACGATGGCCCCGGCCCAGGCGCGCCCATTGCGCAGATCCGCACCCCGCCCTTGCACCACGGCCATCGCCAGGGCCGCGGCCACCGCGCCGATGCCGTACACGCCCACGTGCGGCGCCAGCGCGGCCAGGGGGCCGTCCACGTGCGCATAGCCGCCCGCGCCCCACGGGAACCCCGTCCACAAGGTGCCACGCGCCAATTCCGCCAGCAGCCACAATGCTCCGAAAAGAAGAGCTGCCAGCGCTTTGCTGGCGGGCGCCAGAAGGCAAAAAAGCCCCAAAGCCACGGCATAGTAGCTGGCCAGGAAGGCCGCCAGGCCCAGCACCGCCGCCACGGCCAGCGGCGCAGCCAGCCCGCCGTAGACGTGCATGGAAATGAACAGCCACCAGAACGTGCCGGCCAGCCAGGCCGTGGCGAACAGGCCGCCGGCCAGCGCGCCGCGCCGCCATGCAATGGCCTCGCGGGCATGCGGCCGCACCAGCCCGGCGAGCAGCGCCAGGGACAGCAGCTGCAGCCACCACAGCGGCTCGCCGCTCCAGGGCCAGGCCAGCGATGCGGCCTGCGCCAGGCCCGCGGCGGCGGCCAGCAGCGCCTGCGGCAGCAGCGGCAGCCCTGCGTGGGGATGGGCCCGCGCCATCAAGCGCCGGCGCTGGTTTCTTCGGCCCGCGACACCTTGAACCAACGCACGGCGCCGCCCTTGGTGTGCAGCACGGCGAAGTGCAGCCCGCCTAGTTGCAGGTGCTCGCCGCGCTTGGGCAGGTGGCCCATCTCGTGGGCGATTAGGCCGCCGATGGTGTCGAAGTGCGCGCCGGGGTCGCTGCCCTCGATGCGCACGTCGAAGGCCTCGCAGACCCGCTCTATGGAGGTGTCGCCGCTCACGCGGTAGGTGTGGTCGGCCAGGCCGAAGATGTCGCCGTCGTCCTCGGGGATGTCGAACTCGTCCTCGATCTCGCCCACGATCTGTTCGAGCACGTCCTCGATGGTGATGAGCCCGGCCACGCGGCCGAACTCGTCGATCACGATGGCCAGGTGGTTGCGGTTGCCGCGGAACTCGCGCAGCAGGTCGTTCAGGCCCTTGCTCTCCGGCACGAACACGGCCGGGCGCAGCAGCGCGCGGATGTTGAGCTCGGGCGCCCGCTGCAGCTTGAGCAGGTCCTTGGCGAGCAGGATGCCAATGATGTTGTCGCGCCCGCCCTGGTACACCGGGAAGCGCGAGTGCGCCGTGCTGATGACGAGGTGCAGCAGGTCCTCGAAGGGCGCGTCGATGTTCACCATGTCCATGCGCGGGGCCGCCACCATCACGTCGCCCGCCGTCATGTCGGCCATGCGGATCACGCGCTCCAGCATCACGCGCGACTCGGCGCCTATGACCTCGTTGTCTTCGGCCTCGGCCAGGGTTTCGATGAGTTCTTCCGTGGAATCCGGTCCGGGGTGGATGAACTCGGCCACTTTCTGCAGGAAGGTGCGCTTGTCTTCCCTTTCGGGCGGTCGCGCGGGGTGGGGGTCGGACACTGTCTTGGGGTGCAGGACGTGCAGTGGTGGATCAGGCCCCTAGGATAGCGGATTGCGGTGGCCAGCATACGGGCCCCCGCCGCCAGAAACCGGCGCGGCCCAGGCCAGTGCACCCGTGGAACTGGCTTTGCCAGGCCACTGGGTGCGTCCCCCTCCCGTAGCGCGCAGCGCGTAGAGAGAGGGGGAAGCCGCGCAGCGGCTCAGGGGGTGTTCGCTATTCAGCCGCCTGGTGGCGCGCGTGCCGCACGCCGCTGCGCACTTCCTGCACGCTGGCCAGGAAGTCCCAGAACTGCTTGGCCTGCTTCTTGAGCTGGTAGTCCACTTCGGCGAACTGCTGCTCCACGATCTCGGCCATGCGCGTGTCCAGGCTGGCGGGCGGGATCTGCAGGTAGGCCTCGGACTCCGTGCCGTCGCGGTGCACCGTGGCGCCGGCGTTGCGCGCGATCTTGAGCATGGCAGTGTTTTCGGACAGGGCGTGGATGAAGACCATCTGCACGCCTTCATTGCGCGCATGCATCACGGCGCGCTCGAACAGCCGTGCGCCGAAGCCCCGGCCCCGGGCCTGCTTGAGCACCGACACGCCGAACTCCGCGCAGTGCTTGTGCGCGGGGTCTTCCGAGAAGGCCAGGTGCGCCATCGCGATGAGTTCGAGCCGGCGGTTGTAGATGCCGAAGATCTCGTCGCGGTTGAAGTCGAGCTGCTCGGCGTAGCGGCGGATCTGCTCGTCATTGGCGGCGTAGCCGAAGCGCAGATAGCGGTCCGACGGGTCGAGCTGGAGCAAGTGCTGGGTGATCCGCTCGCGGTACGAGGGGCCCAGGGCGCGGATAGGAACCATCACGGGCACCTCCTGCTTGATGCGGATGTCAGCGGTCGACGGGGCCCCCATCACCGGGCGCAGCATGTCCTTGCCCGCGTACCAGGATGCCTTGAGCCAGTCTTTCGTTGCGATCATGGTGATCAATATAAGGGTTATCCCTAGGAATTTCCAGCGATTTTTGCTGCGTTGCAACAAAATAGTGAGTTAACTCAAATACCTGCCCAAAACGGCCTCCAGCGCTTATCCAGAAAGCGCTGGCAGCTATCAATATAGAAGCGCATTCAATCTGGGCATGGCCCTGCGGACGCTGAAGCGGAGCGTATAGCGCTGCCGCCCAGGCGGCAACACCCGCCGCCTAGCGCACGGGGGCCAGGTCCAGCGGCCGGGAGGGCATCGCTTCCCGGCCGGCCATGGCAGCGCGGCCGCAGGCGCCCTCCTCCGGGTCTGCCCAGCGGAAGTCATGGCCTCCGGCCGCGGCGCGCCCCAGCGCCAGCGCACCGGCGCGGTCCACCGACAAGGCCACGGCCGGCGCCAGCCGCAGCTCCAGGCGCTGCAGATCCTCGCTGTCGCGCAGGGTGACCTCGCCCGCGCCGGCGCTGATGCGCACCGTCTGCATGCCCCGCGCCGTGACGGTCAGCGAGGCATCGCGGGAGCGGCGCGCGCGGTCCGGGTACGGCTGGCAGGCGCCGCCCCCGGGCCTGGTCAGCAGGTCGAGGCGGGCGATCGGGCCTTCCACGGACACCGACCGCCCGGAGACCTGCAGCCGCTCCACCGCCGTGCGCGCCTCCACCGCAGCGTGGGACAGCGCCAGTTCCTGGAACTGCGCCGGCAGCACGATCTCGGTCACCCACGCCTGGGGCCGGCGCGGGGGGGCCGCGTCCTGATCCCTCGGGGAGGCCCAGCGCAGCACCAGCGTGTCGCCCTCGCGTGCGGCCGACATGAGGGCCTGGCCGCCGGGCGCCGCCTGGCCGTCCGGACGCATGCGGAGGCTCAGCGACACCTCGGGCGCGCCGCCCAGCAACACCCGGGTCGTGGGCCAGTAGCCCTGCGCATCGCCGCCGTCGCCCTCGATGCGCAGGCGGGTCACGCCCTCCAGCTGGGCGGCCGTCACGGCATAGCGCTGGTCGGCCTGCTCCAGCTTCTTGAAATAGTCGCGCCCGCTCAGGGCCAGCAGCAGCCAGAAGAGGCCCACCGTCGCGGCGAAGAGGCCGGGGCCCCATTTGCGCGGGGCACGCGCGCGAGACGGCGCGGCTTGCAGGTTGGTGGCCGTCACGGCAGTTCCTTTTCCCGGAGGTGCACATAGGCCTGCCACCACAGCAGCGCCGGCAGCACCAGCCAGAGCAGGGCATTGAAGGCGTGCACCGCCGGGTCCGCCGCCGGGGCGCGGCGCGCCCACCAGGCAAAGACCACTTCGTGGCGCGCCCCTGCCGCCACGCACAGCAGCGCGGTGAGCACCGCCAGGGCGAAGCCCAGCGCCACGGTCTTGAGCAGGGCTGCGCGCCGGAAGTACAGCGAGCCGGCCACCGCCAGGGCCTGCAGGGCCCACAGCCCGATGAAGAAGCCCCATTGCTGGGGCAGGCCCAGCAGCTGCGCAGGCTTTTGCGCGCGCAGCAGGGGGACGAACAGCGCGTAGTCCGCCGGGTTGGGCGGCGAAGAGCGCTCCATCAGCGCCTGCGCGGCAAGCACCACCTGCTGCACGGGCCAGGAAATGGCCAGGAACAGCACGGTGTAGGCCAGCGGGTAGGCCACGGCCACCACCAGCAGGCACAGCAGCCATTTTTCCAGCACCGACGCGGGGCGCATGAGCGCCAGCAGGGCGGATTCGCGCCGCGCCATGGCGTCGAAATAGCGCCCCGCGAACACGAAGCCCGTCAGGTAGAGCCCCCAGAAGTAGAAGCCCGACTGCGTCCCGGTATCGAACGCCGACAGGCGCGAGACGCCCAGCGCGAACAGCAGCAGCACGGCATACAGGAGGCCCGTCACCAGCATGTGGGCCAGGTACTGGCGGTACTGCTCGGCCCCGTGGGCGCGCGCCAGCAGGGCGAAGCGGCGCCACGAGAAGGGGACATTGCCAGCGCTCACTGGAATACCTTCGCCCTGACGGGCTGCGGTGCGAGCGCCTTCGGGCGGCCGGGCGGCGCTCATGGAGCCTCCGCGTCGATGGCACCCTGGCGCAACGGGGCCAGGGCGGCCAGCATGCCGTCCCGGTTCAGGCTCAGCGCCTTGTACAGCAGCTCCAGCTGCACGCTGCTGCCGCATGCCTGCGGGCCGGGCTCGCGGCGCAGGGCCACGTAGGCCGTCTGGTGGCCGATGCGCTCCTGGTACAGCAGCGCGTCGCCGCCGGCCTGCGCCAGCGCGTTCCCGTCGGAGGCCACCCCCATGTGCAGCCACCGCGCGAGGTCGTCCATGCGCGCGGACAGCGCCAGCCGGCCCTGGTCGATGAACCAGATGTGGCTCAGGATGCTTTCCAGGTCGTGCGCCTGGTGGGTGCTGATGAGCACCGCGCGGCCCGCGTGCTCCGGACGCTGCATCAGCCGGCGGAACTGCGCACGGCCCACGATGTCCAGGCCGTTGGTGGGCTCGTCCATCAGGAGCAGCGGCGTGCCGGTGGCCAGCGCGAAGGCGATGGCGGCCTTTTTCTTCTGGCCCAGGCTCATGGATTCGAACCGCTCGCCAGAGGGCACCTCGAGCTCGGCCAGGTACTCGTCCAGCAGCGCCTTCGAGAAGCGGGGGTAGAACACGCCCTGCGTGGCCGCGAGCTGCGCGCAGGTAAGGTTGGGAAGGTGGAACTCCTCCGGAACGATGTAGAGGGAGGCCAGCAGCCCGGCGTCGCGCCGCCGGGGGTCCTGCCCCAGCACCGCCACCTGCCCGCCCCAGGGCGTGAGCAGGCCGCAGATCAGCTTGAGCAGAGTGGACTTGCCGCTGCCGTTGCGCCCGAACAGCCCGTAGATGCCGGGCTGGTCCACCCGGGCATGGAACCCCTGGTAGAGCGTGCTGCGGCCATAGCCGAACTGCAGGTTATCGACGGCGATCATGCAAGGGCAACCCGGTGGCGCCCCACCTCCTGGGGCGCGCGGATTGTCACACAGGCACCGCCGTGGTCGCCTTCACGCGGTCCAGCACGAAGCTGGTCTTGCAGTCCTGCACGCTGGGGTGCTTGAGCAGCGTGTCCATGATGAAGCGGCTGTAGTGCGCCATGTCGGCCACCACCACGCGCAGCAGGTAGTCCATCTCGCCCGTGAGCGAGGCGCACTCCACCACCTCGGGCCAGGTCTGCACGCTGGCGCGGAACAGGTCCATGGGGTTGCGCTTGTGGCTCTCGGTGTGCTTTTCCAGCCGCACGTTGAGGTAGGCCGTCAGCCCCAGGCCCACGGCCTCGGGCGGCACCAGGGCCACGTAGCGGGCGATCACGCCGCCGTCCTCCAGGCGCTTCACGCGGCGCAGCACCGCGCTGGGCGACAGGCCCACCTGCTCGCCGATGACGTCGTAGGTCTCGCGGCCGTTTTCCTGCAGGCGGCGCAGGATGGCCCGGTCCAGCTTGTCGAGTGCGTTGAAACCGCTCATGGCGCAGGATTCTACGAAGAAGTGGCGCAGCCATGCGCCGTCATGTTCCTGCGCAGGGGATGGCGCACAATGCCGGCAGAGAGGGGCACATGAACCGGATTCAGAAGCACCTGAGCGGCCACGCCAAACCCTACGCCACCGGCGCCGGCATGGCGGTGTTCCTGCTGGGCGTGCTGGGAGCGCTGGCGCTCCTGGCCCAGGTGGAGCTGCGGGCCGTTTCCGCCGCGCAGGCCGGCCTGGTGGAGCGCCTGGAAGCCGTCGCCCAGGAAACCACCCGCACGCTGGAGCGGCTGCACGAAACACACTCCACGGACTGCTCGCCCGCCAACCTGATCCAGCTGCGCAACCTGCTGTTCGAGACCCGTTTCCTGCGCGACATCGGGCTGCTCGACGAGCGGGGCGCCGTCTTCTGCACCACGGGCTCGGGGCGGTGGGACCGCCCCTATCTGCCGCCGCCGCAAAAGCTGCACGCCCACCGGCTGCCCGACGGCACCACACGCCACCTCATCTTCGACATGCCCACCCGCATCGGCGGCGAACGGCAGCGGGCGACGATCGTCTGGCAGGGGCGCTTCAACCTGGTGGTCGACCCCTTCGCGCTAGACGGCCTGTACCAGCGGCCCAGCCAGACGCTCTGGTTCCTGGAGGCCGACGGCAGCGTCTACCCCATGGGCGGCCCCGACCAGCCGGCACAGCCCCCTGCCCTGCGCGAACTGCTGCGCGCCAATGCGCTGGCAGCGCCCGCACAGCCGCAGGCGTACTTCGCCTGGCGCGAAGGGGTGTTCGTGGGCACCAGCCTCGCGCCCCAGAGCCGGACCATCGTGCAGACCCACGTCACTCTGGCCGACGCGCTGAACCAGCAGGCGCCGACCCTGCTGGTCCTGCTGGGCTTTTCCGCGCTGCTGGGCATCCTGTCGGGCGTGGTGTCGCTGCAGCGCCTGCTGCACCTGGGATCGCTGGACGCCCGCATCGGCGACCTGCTGGACCCCGCCCACCTGCGCTGCGTGTACCAACCCATCGTGGACATCCACACCGGCGCGCCCGTGGGCTGCGAGGTGCTCATGCGCATCCAGGACGGCAGCGAAACGCTGATGCCCGACGCGGCCATTCCCGCCATCATGCGCAACGGCCTGACCTGGGCCCTCGACCGCGGGGTGATGCTCCAGGGCCTGAACGAGCTGCTGGCGTGCACGCTGCCGCCGGGCGGCTTCAAGGTGGCGTTCAACCTGTTTCCGCAGAACATCCGCTTCGAGGAAATCCACGCCCTGCTGGCGCCCCTGCGGGACCGGCTGGCCGCGGCGGGCATCCAGATCGACCTGGAGGTGACGGAATACAACTACGACCGCAGCGTGATCGCGGAGATCGACCGGTTCCGCGCCGCCGGCTACCTGGTGTCGGTGGACGACTTCGGCACCGGGTACTCCAACCTGGGCAGCATCAAGCGCTTCGCGCCGCACTACCTGAAGATCGACAAATCCTTCGTGTTCGACATGGAGGACGCGTCCATCCGCTCCAGCCTGATCCCCGAGATCGCCGGCATCGCCCACGCCGTGGGGGCCGAGCTGATCGCCGAGGGGGTGGAGAACCTGCGGCAGGTGGAACAGCTGCGCGCCCAGGGCGTGCACTACGCCCAGGGCTATTTCTACGCCCGCCCCCTGCCGCTGGACGCCTTCCAGCAGTACCTGCGGGACAGCGCGGCCTGACCCATTTTTCTTTACTGCGGGTTTCGCGGGGCCGGGTATGTCCCGATAGTGACACGCGCACGCCCGCAGAAAAATAAGCTCCGCAAAAACGCACGGTCGTTCGTTTTTGCAGGACAAAAATCACATCCAACGGAGACAAACACATGACCGGATTCCTCAGCCGCCTGTGGCGGCGACTCGCGCTCGCGGCCACCGCCGGGCTCCTGCTGATGGGCGCCAGCGCCCACGCGCAGAGCGGCTACACCCAGACGCGCTACCCCATCGTGCTCGTGCACGGGCTTTTTGGCTTCGACTCGGCCCTGGGCATCGACTACTTCTACGGCATCCCGGACGCCCTGCGGCGCGATGGCGCCCGGGTCTACGTGGCCCAGGTGTCGGCCGCCAACAGCACCGAGGTGCGCGGCGAACAGCTGCTGGCGCAGGTCCGGACCATCCTGGCGATCACCGGCGCGGCCAAGGTGAACCTGGTCGGCCACTCCCACGGCGGGCCCACCACGCGCTACGTGGCGGGCGTGGCGCCGCAGCTCGTGGCCTCGGTCACGTCCATCGGCGGGGTCAACAAGGGCTCGCGCGTGGCCGACATCCTGCGCGGCGTGGCGCCCAAGGGCTCGGTTTCCGAGTCCGTGGCCAATGCGGCGGCCAAGGCGCTGGTCGGGCTCATCAACCTGACCTCGGGCGGCACGGGCCTGCCCCAGATGCCCACGGCGGCGCTGGACTCGCTCACCACGGCCGGGCTCGCGGACTTCAACCGCCGCTTCCCGCAGGCCGTGCCCAGCGGCTGCGGCAGCGGGGCCGAGCTGGTGAACGGCGTGCGCTACTACTCCTGGACGGGCACACAGCCGCTGACCAATGTGCTGGACCTGAGCGACGGCCTGCTCACCACCCTGAGCCTGGTGTTCGGCGAGGCCAATGACGGGCTGGTGTCCGCCTGCTCGTCGCGCCTGGGCAAGCACCTGGGCGACTACCGGCAGAACCACCTGGACGAAGTGAACCAGATGCTGGGCCTGCGCGACTGGTTCTCCACCGACCCAGTCACGCTGTACCGCCAGCACGCCAACCGCCTCAAGCAACAGGGTCTGTAAGCCGTGAAGCGCCACCGCGCCCGCGTGGCGGCGGCAGGGGCCGCCGTGCTGCTGGCCCTGGGCACGGCCGCCGTGCTCTGGCCGCAGGGCGGTTCCGCGCCCGCGCCGGGCGCTGCCGCTCCACAGGGCGGCGCGCATGCCGCTGCAGCCTCGGGGCCCTACGCCGCCCCGGGCAGCGCCCGGGCGCCGGGCGCGAGCTTCTTCACCCGGCGCTCCGCCCATGCCGCGGCAGACAACGCCGACCCCCTGCTGGCCCCCGGCCTGCGCGACAGCCTGGAAGCCCTGCTGGCCGATGCCGGCGAGGCCGGGGACCCCGAAACGCTCAAGCAGCGGCTGGCCGCCCTGGTGAGCGCGCACTTTCCCGCGGAGCTGTCCGCACGCGCACTGGCCCTGGCCGGACGCTACGTGGACTACCGCGTAGCCCTGGGGCGCCTGAGCGCCCCGAAGGACCCCACCGACCCCGGCGCCCTGCGCGACGCGCTGGAGGCGCGCCACCAGGTGCGCCAGCAGTTCTTCGACGACGCCGAATACGACGCCCTGTTCGCCCGCGCGGACGAGTTGGACCGCTACACCCTCGCGCGCCTGGAGATCGCCCGCAACCCCGACCTCAGCGCCGAGCAGCGCGCGCAGGCCTTGCGTGCCGCCGAGAGCGAGCTGCCTGCCGAGCGCCGCGCCGAACGCGAGGCCGCCACCGCGCACCTGGCCGCCGCCGCGCAGACCGCCGCCTTCAACGCGCAGAACGCCGACGACTACACCCGCCACGCCGCCCGCAGCGCGCAGTACGGCGAGGCCGCCGCCCACGCCCTGGCCCGGCTGGACCGCGAGGAGCGGGATTGGCAGCAGCGCCTGGACCAGTACAGCCAGGCCCGCGCCCAGGGGGACGGCCCGGCGCTGCAGCAGCTGCGCCAGCAGCTCTTCACCACCGAGGAACAGCAGCGCGTGGACGCGGCGCTCGCGCTGCGCAGCCTGGGGACCGGCTCCTGAGAGCGTTTTTCTGCGCCGCGCTTTGATGCGCCGCAAGTTTCCTGCAAACAGGGCTGCAATCCCTCTTGATTTCGCCAGAAACATGAGGCACTGCACACCTACAGTTCATGGTGTTCAACACACCTTGACCAAAACCGGAGACGCCCCATGAACGCAGCCCTGCCCACATCCACCGCCCAGAGCATCGATGCCTGGGACAACCCCATGGGACTCATGGGCTTCGAGTTCGTGGAATTCACTTCGCCCACGCCCGGCCTGCTCGAAGCCGTGTTCGAGAAGCTGGGCTTCACGCTCGTGGCCAAGCACCGCTCCAAGGACGTGGTGCTTTACCGCCAGAACGGCATCAACTTCATCCTGAACCGCGAGCCGCACAGCCAGGCCGCCTACTTCGGCGCCGAGCACGGCCCCTCGGCCTGCGGGCTGGCCTTCCGCGTAAAGGACGCCCACCACGCCTACAAGCGCGCGCTGGAGCTGGGCGCGCAACCCATCGAGATTCCCACCGGCCCGATGGAGCTGCGCCTGCCGGCCATCAAGGGCATCGGCGGCGCGCCGCTGTACCTGATCGACCGGTTCGAGGACGGCAAGAGCATCTATGACATCGATTTCGAATTCCTCCCCGGCGTGGACCGCCGCCCCAAGGGCCACGGCCTGAACGAGATCGACCACCTCACGCACAACGTCTACCGCGGCCGCATGGGCTTCTGGGCCGGCTTCTACGAGAAGCTGTTCGGCTTCCGCGAGATCCGCTACTTCGACATCAAGGGCGAGTACACCGGCCTGACCTCCAAGGCCATGACGGCGCCGGACGGCAAGATCCGCATCCCGCTGAACGAGGAATCCAAGCAGGGCGGCGGCCAGATCGAGGAATTCCTGATGCAGTTCAACGGCGAGGGCATCCAGCACATCGCGCTGATCTGCGACAACCTGCTGGACGCCGTGGACAAGCTGGGCCTGGCCGGCGTGCCGCTGGCGAGCGCGCCCAACGACGTCTATTACGAAATGCTCGAAAAGCGCCTGCCCGGCCACGGCCAGCCGGTCGATGCGCTGCAGGCGCGCGGCATCCTGCTGGACGGCACCACGGCCGACGGCACGCCGCGCCTGCTGCTGCAGATCTTCTCCACGCCCATGCTGGGCCCGGTGTTCTTCGAGTTCATCCAGCGCGAGGGCGACTACCGCGACGGCTTCGGCGAAGGCAATTTCAAGGCGCTGTTCGAGTCGCTGGAGCGCGACCAGATCGAACGCGGCGTGCTCGAAGCCGCCAAGCCCTGAGCGACGGACGGGAGCACCAGCCATGGCCGTCGAACCCGTTGTCTACGGCGCCAGCGAGCGCCCTCCGCGTGGCGACTACACCCGCGCCACCGCCGACTACACCTGCCCGCAGGACTTCGCGGCCTACACCGCCGCCGACCACGACACCTACCGGCGCCTGTACGAGCGCCAGTCCGCCCTGCTGCCGGGCCTGGCGAGCGAGGCCTTCATCCAGGCCCTGCCCTCGCTGGGCGTGAAGGACCGCATTCCCCGCTTCGAGGAAATCAACGAGCGGCTGTACCAAGCCACGCGCTGGGAGATCGTGGCCGTGCCCGGCCTGATCCCCGAGGTGCCTTTCTTCACGCTGCTGGCGAACCGCAAGTTCCCGGTGACGGACTGGATCCGCAAGCCCGAGGAGTTCGACTACATCGTCGAGCCCGATATCTTCCACGACCTGTTCGGCCACGTGCCGCTGCTGTTCAACCCGGTGTTCGCCGACTACGTGCAGCGCTACGGCCAGGGCGGGCTCAGGGCGCACGGGCTGGGCGCGTGCGAGATGCTCAGTCGCCTGTACTGGTACACCATCGAGTTCGGGCTGATCCGCGAGGCCCAGGGGCTGCGGGCCTATGGCGCGGGCATCCTGAGCTCGTCGGGCGAATTGCCCTATTCCGTGCAAAGCCCCGAGCCCCAGCGCATCCCTCTGCAGCTGGAGCGCACCATGCGCACGCGCTACAAGATCGACACCTACCAGCAGACCTACTTCGTGATCGACAGCTTTCAGCAGCTGTTCGACATGACGGCGGCCGACTTCGCACCGATTTACGAGCGCCTGCGCGGCCTGCCGGAGTTCGCGGCCGACGAGCGCGAGGCGCTGGCCACGGCCTGATCGACTACAAAAATCATAGCTTCCAGCGCTTGCCACACAAGCGCTGGAGGCCGATTTGGCTTGAATATCAATCCCGGGCGATCTCGGCCAGGCAGGCGTCCATCACCGCCGGGTGGAACGCCATCTGCACATGGGCCACGCCCGAGACGAAGCGGTTGTCCGCCCCCGCCAGCGCCGCCGTGCCGGTGGGGAACACGATGTTGTCGCAGTTGGAATACCAGCAGGTGAACAGCCCCGCGCGCGCGGCCGGCTCCGCGCGCAGCAGGCCCTGCACCCACTCGCCGGACAGGCTCATCTGCCGCCCGTTCACCGCGCGGGAAAAGCGCCCCAGCCAGGTGCCGCCGTGGGGCGTGCCCAGCGTCATCACGCGGTGCACGCGCGCATCCCCTTGGTGCGCCCGCAGCCAGGCCCGCACCGCCAGCCCGCCCATGCTGTGGCACAGCAGCACCGGCGTGCGGCCCGTGGCCTGGGTGACGCGCTGCACCGCGTCCTCGATGGTGGCGGCATAGTCGTCGATGGAGCCCATCACCGGCTCCAGGTCCACGGCCACGTAGGCATGGCCCTGGGCCTGCAGGCGCGCGAACCAGGGCAGCCACAGCCCCCGGTTGCACATGAACCCGTGGACCAGCACCACGCCGCGCCGGCCCGTGGCCTCGCCGGGCAGCCAGTCGGACAGCGACCGGTGGCGAAACGGCTGGCGCCAGGCAAACACCGCCAGCCCCACCCAGACCTCGGCCCACCATGCGGCCAGCACCTGCCCCAGGCGCGCCCGGGGCGCCGGGTCGGCACGGTTGGTGAGGTGCATGAGCACGAACTGCACCGCCATCACCAGCAGGTAGATGCCCAGCGGCAGCAGCGCGCCCAGCACGGCGCACAGCGGCGAGCGGGGCCACTGCCAGGCGAGCCATGCGGCCATGGCCAGGAGGGTGGACAGGATAAAGGCTCGTTGCCAGCGCGCGATCATGGTGTGGAGGAGAGGATGAGATGAGGATGAGGATGAAGGTGTTGTAATCCGGCAGCCCGCATTGTGCGGCCTGCACCTCAGAAGGAATCGACCGCTCATGGACGCCGCTCAGACCATCCGCGACTGCATTGCCGACGTCACCGCCCTGCGCCTGCACCGCGCGGGCGATGCGGCCCTGGGCGCGGCGGTGGGCCACGTCAAGGCATTGCAGGCGCGGCGCTTCCGCGGCACCTACGACGACCTCATGGGCTCGCCGGCCTTCGGCCCGGCGGCGCGCTTCTTCCTGGAAGAGCTGTACAGCGAGACCGACTACACCGCCCGCGACCAGCAGTTCGGCCGCATCGCGGGCACCCTGCAGACCCTGTTCCCCGCGCCCGTGGTCGCCACCGCCGTGGCCCTGGCCGAGCTGCACGCGCAGACCGAGGCGCTGGACCAGGACATGGGCCGTGCCTGGCTCTCCACCCAGGGCTCCGACGCCGCCCGCTACGCCGCCGCCTGGCGCGCCGTGGGCCGGCGCCCTGCGCGCCAGCAGCAGTTGCAGCGCGTGCTGGCCATGGGCGCCGACCTGGCGCGCCTGACCCGCACGCCCGGCCTGCGCACCATGCTGCGCATGATGCGCGGCCCGGCCAACGCCGCCGGCCTGGGCGCGCTGCAGCGCTTCCTGGAGGCGGGCTTCGACACCTTCGGCCAGCTCGCGCGCCAGCGCGGCGCGGTGGAGCAGTTCCTGGCGACCATCGAGGAGCGCGAGCGCGCGCTGATGGACCAGCTCTTCGACGCCGATCCTGTCGCCTGCGAGACCCTGCTCGTCCGCACCCTAGGACAAGCCCGGTAGGCCGTTTCGCCAGGTCCTCTGAGAATCTGTGCCCACCCGGGATCGGCGGGGAATACCACAGGACTTACGCAAATAGGGATGCACAAGCGGCATCCCCCCAAGGCAAGCGTCATGCCAAAACCCGTTTTGCGTAAGTCGTGACCACCTTTGTGAGGAAACAAGCGCATGGAAAAGATCTGGCTCAAGAGCTACCCCCCGGGCGTACCGCACGACGTGCAGCCCGAGCAATACCGCTCTGTGGCCCACCTGCTGGAAGAATCCTTCCGCAAGCACGCTTCGAGCCCCTTCTCGGTCTGCATGGACCGCTGGATGACCTATGGCGAGCTGGACCGCCGCTCCGCCGCCCTGGGCGCCTACCTGCAGAGCCTAGGCCTCGCGCAGGGCGCCCGCGTGGCCATCATGCTGCCCAACATCCCCCAGTTCGGCGTGACCATGGCCGCCGTGCTGCGCGCGGGCTACACCTGCGTCAACGTGAACCCGCTGTACACCGCGCGCGAGCTGGAGCACCAGCTCAAGGACTCGGGCGCCACGGCCATCGTGATCCTGGAGAACTTCGCGCACACCCTCGCCGAAGTCGTGGACCGCACGGCCGTGCAGCACGTGGTGATGGCCTCCATGGGCGACCTGCTGGGCTTCTGGTTCGGCCACTGGATCACCTTCGCCGTGCGGCATCTGGCCAAGATGGTGCCGGCCTACGAGCTGCCGCTGACCCAGGGCCGCCAGGTCGTCACTTTCAAGAAGGCGCTGTCGCTGGGCGAGCACAAGACCCTGGCTGCGAGCCAGGCCACGCTCGACTCCATCGCCTTCCTGCAGTACACGGGCGGCACCACGGGCCTGTCCAAGGGCGCCGTGCTCACCCACCGCAACATCGTGGCCGCCACGCTGCAGGCCGAGGCCTGGTTCACCCCGGCGCTGGCCAAGGTGGGCGATCTCAGCAAGGCCAACAGCATCGCCGCCTTGCCGCTGTACCACATCTTCGCGCTCACGCTGTGCCTGCTGGCCATCCGCCAGGGCTCCAGCCTCACGCTGATCCCGAACCCGCGCGACATCCCCAAGTTCGTCGCCGAGCTGAAGAAGCGCCCCTTCCACATGCTGCCGGCCGTGAACACGCTGTTCAACGCGCTGCTGCAGAACCCGCAGTTCCGCGCGCTCGACTTCTCGCACCTGTGCGTGTCGCAGGCGGGCGGCATGGCCGCCAGCGAGGGCACGGCCAAGCAGTGGCAGAAGGTGACCGGCAGCACCATGATCGAGGGCTGGGGCATGAGCGAGACCTGCGCCATCGGCACCAACAACCCGGTGACCAACACCGAGTTCAGCGGCAACATCGGCTTGCCGCTGCCGGGCATCGACATCGCCATCAAGGACGACGACGGCAACAGCCTGCCCCAGGGCGACGCGGGCGAGATCTGCATCCGGGGCCCGAACGTGATGGCCGGCTACTACAACCAGCCCGAGGAGAATGCCAAGGCCTTCACCGCCGACGGCTTCATGCGCACGGGCGACATCGGCATCATGGACGCGCAGGGCTACACGCGCATCATCGACCGCAAGAAGGACATGATCCTGGTCAGCGGCTTCAACGTGTTCCCCAACGAACTGGAGCAGGTCATCAGCCTGTGCCCCGGCGTGGTCGAATGCGCGGCCGTGGGCATCCCGGACGAGAAGCAGGGTGAGGCCATCAAGGTGTTCATCATCAAGAGCGACCCGACCCTGAGCGAGGACGACGTGGCCCGCTACTGCCAGGAAAACCTCACCGGCTACAAGCGGCCCAAGTACATCGAGTTCCGCGACGAACTGCCCAAGAGCAACGTCGGGAAGATTCTCCGGCGAGAATTGCGCACCAACGCCTGAGAAACTCCCTTTTTAATAGCTGATGACGCTTACCCAGCCTGCGCTGCCGCCCGAAATTACCGTACTGGAGCGCGGCTGGCTTTCCGCCAACAACATCCTCTTCATCGGCCGGCACGACACGGCGCTGGTGGACACGGGCTACTGCAGCCACGCCGGCCAGACGCTGGCGCTGGTGCAGGCCAGCCTGGGCGATCGCCCGCTGGACCGCATCCTCAACACCCACCTGCACAGCGACCACTGCGGCGGCAACGCCGCGCTGCAGGCGGCCTGGCCGGGGGTCGTCACGGCCATCCCGCCCGGCCAGGCGGACCATGTGCGCCAGTGGGACGCCTACGCGCTGAGCTACACCCCCACGGGCCAGGAATGCCCGCCCTTTCGCGCCGACACGCTGCTCACGCCCGGCGCCAGCGTACTGCTGGGCGACCGGCCCTGGCAGGTGCACGCCGCTCCGGGACATGACCCGCATTCGGTGGTGCTGTTCGAGCCCCAAAGCCGCGTGCTGATCTCGGCAGACGCGCTCTGGGAAAACGGCTTCGGGGTGGTCTTCCCCGAGCTGGAGGGCGCCGATGCCTTCGCCGAGGTGGCGGCCACCCTGGACCTGATCGAAACGCTGGCGCCGCAGGTCGTGATCCCGGGCCACGGCCCGGTGTTCACCGATGCGCCCCGCGCCCTCGACGGCGCGCGCCGCCGCCTGGACGGCTTCGTGCGCAACCCGGCCAAGCACGCGCTGTACGCGGCCAAGGTGCTGCTCAAGTACAAGCTGCTGGAATGGCAGCAGATCGGCCTGGACGACCTTGCGGCCTGGGCCCGCGCCACGCCCTATTTCGGCATGCTGCACGCGCGCCACTTCGCCGGCCAGGACGAGGACGCATGGCTCCAGGGCCTGGTGGACGACCTCGTGCGCTCGGGGGCCGCCGTGCGCCAGGGCGAGCAGCTGCACAACGCCTGACCTCCGCGCGTCGTTGCCGCAGCGCAACATTTCGGGGCCATTTCGGGCGTCCGGACCCGCTGGTTGTAGCCAGATGTGACCGTTGTCAAATGATAATTGTTATTATTTGATCCATCCTGCCCCTTGCCGGCACTGTCCGGCTGCGCAGGCTCTCAGCCAGCCATCACCGGTAGCACGCCCCTGCCCCAGGGCCTGCCGTGCCGCCCCTGTAGCCAGCCAAGCTCCGTTTTCACATTCACACGGATCCCTTCCATGGCGCACAACACCTCACATATCAAGAGCCGCAAACATCCCGTGCCCAGCCGCCCGCATACCGCCGGCATGGCCGCGGCGGCAGCCCTGGTGGCCCTGGGCCTCCCGGCCCACGCCCAGCAGACCACCACCTTGCAGGAAGTCAAGGTCGAATCGAGCCGCGACACGGGCTACACGCCCGCCGCCCCGTCCTCGCCCAAGTTCACCCAGCCGCTGGTCAACACGACGCAGAGCATCTCCGTCATCAACGAGCAGGTCATGCGCGACCAGGCCGCCACGACGCTGACCGAGGCGCTGCGCAACGTGCCCGGCGTGGGCACCTTCTACGCAGGCGAGAACGGCAACACCAGCACCGGCGACGCGATCTACATGCGCGGCTTCGACACGTCCAACAGCATCTACGTGGACGGCGTGCGCGACCTGGGCTCCATTTCGCGCGACATCTTCAACATCGACCAGGTGGAAGTGATCAAGGGCCCCTCGAGCACCGACTACGGCCGCAGCGCGCCCAGCGGCTCGATCAACATGGCCACCAAGCAGCCGAGCCGCGTGGACAGCTTCGGCGCCTCCCTCGGAGTGGGCAGCGGCAGCTACAAGCGCGCCACGGTGGACTGGAACAAGAGCCTGACGGGCATGGAAGGCGCCGCCCTGCGCCTGAACGCCGTGGCGCAGGACGCGGGCGTGGCGGGCCGCCACGGCATCGAGAACGACCGCTGGGGCATTGCACCCTCGCTGGCGTTCGGGCTGGGCACCGAAAACCGCATCTTCCTGAACCTGCTGCACGTCAAGCAAAGCAACGTGCCCGACGGCGGCGTGTTCACCATCGGCATGCCCGGCTACTCCTCGCCCGATGCGGCCGCCTATGCCGGCCGGCGCGGCTTCCTCGACACCGCGGCACGGGTCGACTCCAAGAATTTCTACGGCACCAGTTCGGACCATGACGACGTGACCGCCGACATGGCCACCGTGCGCTTCGAGCACGACTTCGCACCGGGCACCACGCTGCGCAACACCACGCGCTGGGGCCGCACCTCGCAGAACTACCTGCTCAGCGCCATCATGGGCCAGGGCTACTCGGCCGCCGGCGTGCTGGGCGCCAACGGACTGCAGACGCCCAACGCAGCGGACCCTTCGACCTGGACCATCGCGCGCCTGATCAACGTCAAGGACCAGTCCAACAAGATCCTGACCAACCAGACCAACCTGACCGCCAAGCTCACGACCGGCTCGATCCAGCACGACATCAGCGCCGGCCTGGAACTGACGCGCGAGGAGCAGGAGAACTGGACGCTGGCAACCACCGGCGCCGTGCCGCCCGTGAACGTCTATCGCCCCGACTCCAGCATCGTGCTGCCTGCCTACGTACGCAACGGCGCCGTCAGCCAGGGCTCGACCGACACGTACTCCATCTACGCCTTCGACACGCTCAAGCTCAACGGACAATGGCAGCTCAACGGCGGCCTGCGCGCTGACCACTACAAGACGACGTACTACCAGACAGCCGTCTGCGCGGCCACGTCGGCGACGCAGCCTTGCGGCACCAATCCCGCCGGCACGGTGGTGCCCACCACCTCCAACGGCCTGAAGGCGTCCGACACCATCCTGAGCTGGAAGCTGGGCGTGCTGTACAAGCCCGCGCCCAACGGCAGCATCTACGCCAACTACGCCGTGTCGCAGCAGCCGCCGGGCGGCGCCAACTTCACGCTGAGCGCCACGGCCAACAACGCCAACAGCCCCAACGTCGATCCGCAGAAGGCCCGCACGGCCGAAATCGGCACCAAGTGGGAGCTGGCCGACAAGAAGCTGCTGCTCTCCGGCGCCGTCTTCCGCACCGAGATCCAGAACGAGATCATCGCCACCACCGACGGCTCGGTCGACCAGACCGGCAAGAAGCGCGTGCAGGGCATAGAACTCTCGGCCATCGGCCAGATCACCCCTGCCTGGAGCGTGACTGCCGGCTACACGGTGCAGGACACCAAGGTCCTCAAGGGCGCGAACCTGGCGGCCAACGGCTCGGACGGGCTGACCTACACGCCCAAAGACGCGTTCTCGCTGTGGAGCACCTATGCGCTCACCCCCGACCTGACGCTGGGCGGCGGTGCGCGCTTCTCGGGCGGCCTCAAGCGCGGCACCGACGGTGCCGTGGGCACGCCCAACTTCACCGAGTCCTACTGGGTGATCGACGCCATGGCGTCCTACCGCATCAACCGCAACGTGGACATCCAGCTGAACCTGTACAACCTGTTCGACAAGGACTACGTGGCGGCCATCAACAAGAGCGGCTACCGCTACTTCCCCGGCATCCCGCGCTCCGGCCGCGTGACGGTGAACGTGCGGTTCTGAGCATGATCCGGCGCAAGGCGCCGGGTCCTTCAACGCGAGATACTTCTGCCCCGGCCTGCCCGGGGCTTTTTTTCTGGAGAACCCGCTTCATGATGCTGCACATCCCCAACGTCCTGACCCGCGAGCAGGTCGCCGCCATGCGCGCCGCCATCGACGCCGCCGACTGGGTGGACGGCCGCGCCACCGTGGGCAGCCAGGGCGCGCAGGTCAAGCGCAACCGCCAGCTGCCGGAGGCTTCGCCCGTGGCGCTGGAGCAGGGCCGCATCGTCCAGCAGGCGCTGGCGGCCAGCCCGCTGTTCTTCGCCGCCGCGCTGCCGCTGCGCATCGTGCCGCCGCTGTTCAACCGCTACAGCGGCGGCGAGACCTACGGCCTGCACGTGGACGGCTCGGTGCGCAACGTGGCGGGTTCGCCGCTGCGGCTGCGCACGGACGTGTCGTCCACGCTGTTCCTGTGCGACCCCGAGGAATACGACGGCGGCGAGCTGGTGGTGGTGGACACCTACGGCACGCACGAGGTCAAGCTGCCCGCGGGCGACCTGATCCTCTATCCCTCCACCAGCCTGCACCGCGTGGAGCCCGTCACGCGCGGCGAGCGCGTGTGCTCCTTCTTCTGGACGCAGAGCCTGGTGCGCGACGACGCGCGCCGCGCCATGCTGTTCGAGATGGACCAGACCATCCAGAAGCTGCGCGACCGGCTGGGCGAGACCGAGGAGACCGTGTCCCTCACCGGCCAGTACCACAACCTGCTGCGCATGTGGTCGGAGACTTGAGGACATCCCCCTGAGCCGCTTCCACGGAGTCCGCTGGCATCGCGCCGCGCCAGTTTCAGGCCAGGGTCAATGCTTGAACTGCTTGTCGCAGCCGGACACGTGGTTGCGGCTGTTGGACATGCATTGGTAGAACGAGCGCTTGTTGCCCGACGACGACTCGCAGTCGGGCACGCTGTACTTGCCCCGGGCTTCGCGGATCTTGGGCGCGGTCTTGTCGAACTCGGCCTGGGCCATGTAGCCGTCGCGCACGTTCTTCTGGCCCACTTCCAGCATCAGGTCGGCCTGGTCGTGGATGTTGCCGACGGCGGCGGTGCAGTTCAGCGGCACCTGCTTGCCGTCCACCGTACCCAGGGCCTTCTTGAGACCCTCGCCGAATTCCTCCACGTCCTTGGAGATCTTCTTGGTGCCGTCGGCGTTGTATTGCTGCTGCCTGGCGGCGGCGCCCTTACCGGTACCGCCGCCACTGTTATTGCTGCCGCTGTTGCCCTGCAGCTTCATGGGCTGAGCGTCCTGCTGGGACGGCGGCGGCTGCGAGCCGTAGTGCGTCTTGCCGTCCGCATCCACCCACTTGTAGACCGGCTGCGCCTGCGCGCCGGCCGCCATCGCTGCCACCACCATGGCGGCCACGACCGCCCTCGTCCATCGTGCCATCGCTCGCTCCCTCTCGTATGTAGTCAAATCTGCCTCCAGCGCTTACCCAGAAAGCGCTGGCAGCTCTCCTATCAATAGCCAACCTCTGTTCAGGGCAGGTCCTTGTTCACCTCGGGCGCGGCCGCGTCGCGCGGGCCGATGGTGCCCAGGCGCCCCTTGAGCGACTGGGGCTGGCCCGTGAGCACGGCCGCGTAGTTGGTGGTGTTGGACAGCACCTTCTTCACGTAGTCACGCGTCTCGGCGAAGGGCACGTTCTCGGCCCAGATCGCGGCGTCCAGCACCGGGCCGTTGCGCCAGCTGCGCGGGCGGCCCGGGCCGGCGTTGTAGGCGGCGGCGGCCATGGGCATGGAGCCCGCGAAGTCGTCCAACGCGAGCTTGAGGTAGGCCGTGCCGATGGTGATGTTGGTGTCGCGGTCGTTGAGCTGGCCGAGGGTGAAGTCCGCCATGCCGATCTTCCTGGCAGTCCAGCGCGCCGTGGCGGGCATGATCTGCATGAGGCCCGACGCGCCCACGTGCGAGCGCGCATCCATGATGAAGCGGCTTTCCTGGCGGATCAGGCCGTAGACGTAGGCCGGGTCCAGGCCGATGCCCTGGGCGCGCTCCACCACGGCGTTGCGGTACGGCATGGGAAAGCGCTGCGCGGTGTCGACCACGCCCTTGGTGCGCTCGCTGGTGTTGATGCAGCGGTCCCACACCTGCTGTTCGCAGGCGAAGTCGGCGGCCGCGAGCAGCTCGCGGTCGGACATGCCGCCGCTCTGGTGCAGGTTGGTGGTGTAGTTCCACTCCCGCACGCCTTCGCTGCGCAGGCCGAGCAGGATGGCGTACAGGCCCCGGTTCAGCCCCACGTTGGCGCGCGCGGCGGCCTTTTCCTCGGCGGTGAGCGGCGCGGGCGCGGGCGGCACGGTGATGCGCTGGCCCAGCTCCTCCAGCGCCAGTTGCTCGTAGAAGCCGCGCGCGCTGGCAATCGACTCCAGCAGTTGGCGCGCCTCGGCGCGGTCGGCCTCGCCCGGCCTGCCGGCCAGCAGGGCGCGCGCCTTCCAGTACACCCAGGTGCTGTCCTGGCGCGCCTCGGGGCTCATCGCGTCCACGGCCTTGGCCACGGCCTTCCACTGGCCCGCCCGCAGGGCGGCGCGCGCCTTCCAGGCCAGCAGGTCGTCGTTCAGGTCGCTGTCCTTGGTCACCTGCGCGAAGTGCGCCATGGCGTCGTTCGAGAGTTTCTGCGCGGCCGTCTTGCCGATCACGCCCCAGGCCCAGTTGCGCTCTTCGGCGGACAGGTGCACGCCCCACTTGTTGCCCAGCTGGTGCGCCGCGCCGTCCGGGTCGCTGGTGGCCAGCTTCAGCAGCGCCAGCAGCACCAGTTCCTGCCGCACCTTGCCGCGCGCCGTGGCGCGGGCGTGCAGGTACTTGCTGGACGCGTCGAGCAGTTCTTTGACCTGCGGCACCGATTCCGGCGAGACGATCTCGACCGCGCTGCGCACCACGCGCGGCCGGTTGGCCTCCACGCCCAGGCGCGCCTTGCGCCAGATGTCCAGCGCGCCGAGCTTCTTGTAGCTGTACATCTCGCCGGCGGCGTGGGTGCAGCCGTCGTCGGCCTCGCGCAGCGCGTACCAGTTGCTGCGCACCTCCTGCGCCGCCGTGGCGGGGGCCGTGCCCTTGATCTGGTCGATGAGCAGCGCATAGCAGCGCACCTCGCGGTCGTCGGACATGCGGTACTGCGGGTGGTGTTCGGCGAACTGCGGCCAGTCGCGCCGCTGGCCCAGCAGCAGCAGCCAGTCGTTGCGCAGGCGGTCTTCCTGGTAGCTGCCGGCGTAGCGCTGCAAAAAGGCCTGCACCTCGGCCGGCGAGGCCTCGCCCAGGCGGGCCTTGAGCTCCCAGTAGGCGGCCCAGGGCTCCAGCGCGTGGCCGCGCGCGGCGGGCAGCAACTGTTCCAGCTTCTTGCGGTCGCCCTTGCGGAAAGCCTGGCCCATCTCCAGCAAGGTATCGTCACCCTTGTTGTTTTGCGCCTGCGCAAGCGGCGCGGTGGCGGCCAGCACGGCGCCGGCGACAAGCGGTGTCAGAATTCGAAAAAATTGCATGGGGGAATTATCCGATGGACAAAGCAGCCCTTCGGCGTGCGTTGATAGCAGAACGCCTGAACCTGCCCGACCGCCTACAGCGGGCCGATCTTCTGCAACAGGTGATGCGCATCTGGCTGGTGAACCGGCCCGACACGGTGATCGGCGCCTACTGGCCCATCAAGGGCGAGTTCGACCCCCTGCCCGCCCTGCACCGCTGGAAGGAGGACGGCGAGCTGCTCGACGAGCCCCAGCTGCGCCGCATCGGCCTGCCCGTGGTGGACAAGCAGCACAAGACGCTGACCTTCCACGCCTGGTACCCGGGCTGCCCCATGGAGGAAGACGCCTACGGCATTCCCAAGCCCAAGGACACGGAGGTCATCGTGCCCACGCTGCTGTTCGTACCCTGCGTGGGCTATGCCGCGGGCGGCTACCGGCTGGGCTACGGCGGCGGTTTCTACGACCGCACGCTGGCCACGCTGCAGCCCCGGCCCTTCACCGTGGGGCTGGGCTTCACGCACGGCTACTTGGACGATTTCGAGCCCGAGGAATACGACCTGCCGCTGGACGCCATCCTGAACGACAACGGCGTGGTCTGGCCCATCTAGCCAGCTAGCGGTTCTTCAGCTCCGAGGCGAACGCGAAGCACTCGCCGCCAGTGGCCCGGCGCTTGCAGGCGTACATGGCGCGGTCGGCGGCCCGCAGCAGGTCGGCCAGGGTGGCGCCGTCGTGCGGATGGCAGGCAATGCCCACGCTCATGCCCACGGTGAGCGCGCGGCCCTCGAAGACCACGCGCTCGGCGGCGCCGGCCGCCATGCGCCGCGCCATGGCCGCCAGCACATCGCGCGGCGGCGCGCCCGCGATCAGCACCGCGAATTCATCGCCGCCCAGGCGCGCCACCAGGTCCTCGGCGCGCAGTTGCGCGCGCAGGCGCTGCACCATGGCCACCAGCACCGCGTCGCCCGCCGCGTGGCCATGGAGGTCGTTCACGCCCTTGAAGCCGTCCAGGTCCAGCAGCAGCAGCGCGAACGGTCGCCCCGCCGCGATGGCGTCCTCGGCCTGGCGGGCCAGGCCCGCGCGGTTGGCGGCGCCCGTAAGCGCGTCGGTGCCCAGCGCCTCCACCAGTTCCTGCGTGCGCACGGTCAGCGCCGCCTCGGACCGGCGCAGCAGGCGCACGCGCGAGGCCATGGCGGCCGCGAAGACGATGGATTCGGCCACCAGCACGGCCTGGGTCATGTCCATCTGCTGCGGCGTCCAGGCCACCCAGCCCCAGCTTGCGACCACGATGGCGCAGATGCCGACGAGCAGCAGCGTCACGCCCGCGCAGTACAGCACGGCGGGCCAGTAGCGCCGCCGTATCGCCATCACGGCGCCGGCCGTCAGCACCACGGTGGACGCCATCACCGAGGCCTGCACCAGCCGGAAGAGCCACAGCGGGTGCGCCCCCAGCAGGCCGTACACCGTGGCCGCCGCGAGCGCGGCCACCATCGCCAGCACCACCTTGTCCAGCCGGGGCGCGAAGTGCGACAGCCTGAGCAGGCTGCGCCCGAACATCAGCTTGGAGATGGCCCACAGCGGCGGCGCGATGCTATAGAAGAACCCGGCCGCCGCCGGCCAGTGCGCGAACGGATAGCGCAGCGTATGGCCGTTGAAGCCCGCCAGCGCCAGCAGCGCGCCGCCGCAGGACACGAGGTACCACGCGTAGATGCTCTCGCGGAACACCAGCAGCATCACCGTGCTGAACACCACCAGGCCCAGCAGCAGGCCGTAGCACACGCCGTCGAACATGCGCTTGTCCTGCGTGTCCTGGAGGTAGTCCGCCAGGTCCCACACCGAGGCCGCGTAGAAGCGCGCGAAGGTCGATTCGGCGCGGAAGTACACCGTGTACACGCCCGGGCCGGGCAGCCTGAAGCGCCAGGCCATCTGCTCGGAGGCCGCCGGCCGCGTGGACCAGGGGTGGCGCATGCCCGTCACCACCGGCTCGGCCAGGGCTTGGCCCTGGGCGTCGTACGGGCCGTAGAAGCGCATCTCGTGGGTGGACACCGTGGGCACCAGCAGCAGCCACTCGCGCTGCGCATCGGCCGGGTCGGCCAGCTGCAGGCGCAGCCGGAACCACAGCACGCGGTCGGACTCGGCGCCCTTGAGCGGGTTCTCGGGGTAGGCGAAGCGCGCCTCGTTCACGGGTTGGCGCACGGCCTCGATGTCCATCTGCCGGCCCGTGTCCTCGAACACCCCCATGAAGGGCACCACCGTCATGCCGCCCGCATGGCGCGCCACGGGGGCCGGTGCATCGCGCCCGGCAGGCTGCGCCGCCGCCAGCGGCACGGCCGCCATCCACATCAGCCAGGCCAGCAAGGCGGCCCGCACGGGCCAGGGCCGGCCCAGGATCTTCAGGAACAAGGGAAAAAAGGACAACAGCGTCATCGTGCCGGCTTCGCCCGGTAAAAGTGCGGGCCGATTGTGCCCCAGCGCCCCTTCCGCAAAGGCGCGGACAGGCCCCTGTTGGCGGTATTGATGCGCGGATGGCATCAAACATGCCGTCACCCGGAATTGGCGCGGCGCCCTCCGCGGCAGTAGCATCGATGCTTCCGTTTTCCCACCCGCAGGTTTCCACCATGCCCAAGCTCTACATCGGCAACAAGAACTACTCCTCCTGGTCCATGCGCCCCTGGGTGCTGCTGCGCCAGGCCGGCATCGCGTTCGATGAAGTCCGCGTGCGCTTCGACAGCTTCGAGGCCGACTCGGAATTCAAGCGCGCCATCGGGGCGGTGAACCCCACGGGCAAGGTGCCCGTGCTGGTGGACGGCGACCTCGTCGTGTGGGACACCCTGGCCATCGCCGAGTACGTTGCCGAAACCTATCCCGGCCACCAGCTCTGGCCCCAGGATGCCAAGGCGCGCGCCCGCGCCCGCAGCATCTGCGCCGAAATGCACAGCGGCTTCATCGCGCTGCGCAGCCACTGCCCCATGAACGTCGAGGCGCACCTGCCGGACACCGGCGCGCTGATCTGGCGCGACCAGGGCGCCGTGCGCGCCGACGTGCAGCGCCTGGTGGACATGTGGAGCGCCCTGCTGGAAGAACATGGCGGCCCCCTGCTGTTCGGCCAGTTCACCATCGCCGACGCCTACTTCGCGCCGGTGTGCATGCGCCTAGCCACCTACGCGCTGCCCGTGCCGCCGCACATCGCGGACTACGTGCGGCGCGTGCAGGCGCTGCCCGGCGTGAAGGCCTGGATCGACGATGCGCTGGCCGAGAAGGATTTCCTCGACTTCGAGGAGCCGTACCGCCTCGGTCCCGCCTGACGCGGCGAGCTACCTGAACTGCTTGCGCAAAAAGGGCCGGTGGCGCGCAATGTGCGCCATCTGCGCCTCGGCGATGGAGCCGCCCAGGTCCACGCCGTCGCCATTGAGCACGTCGTTCGCGTAGGCCATCGCACGCGCGACCACCTCGGCCTCGCCCACCCCCTGCTGCACGGCCAAGTCCAGGGCCACGCGGCGCATGGCGCGCTGCGACAGCATCCACATCGCGCCGAAGGCATCCCACGCGGCGGCGGCTTCCTTGAACCTGTCCCTGTCGGCCAGGATCTCGGCCAGCGGCTTGGCCAGGATCTCCTCCAGGCCGGCCACCTTGGCCTGCAAGGCCTCGAACTGCGCCTCGCGCTCCAGGGCGGCGGCTGCCGCGTTGGCCTGCGCATCGGGCGCGGCGGGCACGGGCACGCTGCCGTCCGGGTTCAGCTGGGCAATGGTGAGCGAGGAGGCGACGGACATGGGGCGACTATACAAATCCCTCCATCCAGCCCGGGCATTTGAAAAAATAAATGAGAACCATTATCAAATACGTGCTATGATTCATCCATCGAAAGGGACAAGGCCACAGGCCACCGCCCCTTTCCAACGGTTCATCGTGGGGCGACCCGAGACCTCAACAGTCTCCAAGGTCGTTTTTGCTAGCCATCGGGTTTCCGGCCAGCCATGCTTTTTTTCCACGGGCGCATCGCCGTTTCTCTCTCCCCCTAAACTGCCCGCCATGCAAATCTACATGGTGGGCGGCGCCGTCCGCGACCGGCTGCTGGGCCGTCCCGTCAACGACCACGACTGGGTGGTGGTGGGCGCCACGCCCGAGCAGATGCTGGCGCAAGGCTACCTGCCCGTGGGGCGCGACTTCCCCGTCTTCCTGCACCCCACGACGCGCGAGGAATACGCGCTGGCCCGCACCGAGCGCAAGAGCGGGCGCGGCTACCGGGGCTTTGTCGTGCAGAGTTCGCCCGACGTGACGCTGGAGGAAGACCTCTCGCGCCGCGACCTCACTATCAATGCAATAGCTGCCAGCGCAGACGGGACAAGCGCTGGAGGCCTTTTTGACCCTTATCACGGAGCCCAGGACATCGCCGGCCGCGTGCTGCGCCACGTGACCGACGCCTTCCGCGAAGACCCCGTGCGCATCCTGCGCGTGGCCCGCTTCGCGGCGCGCTTCACCGACTTCAGTGTGGCGCCCGAGACGATGCAGCTCATGCGCGAGATGGTGGCCCACGGCGAGGCGGACCACCTCGTGGCCGAGCGCGTCTGGCAGGAACTGGCGCGCGGCCTCATGGAGGAAAAGCCCTCGCGCATGTTCGAGGTGCTGCGCGCCTGCGGCGCGCTCGCCGTGCTGCTGCCCGAGGTGGACCGCCTCTGGGGCGTGCCCCAGCGCGCCGAGTACCACCCCGAGGTGGACACCGGCGTGCACCTGATGATGGTGCTGGACATGGCCGCGCGGCTCAATGCGCCACTCACCGTGCGCTTCGCCTGCCTGACGCACGACCTGGGCAAGGGCACCACGCCCGCCGACGTGCTGCCGCGCCACATCGGCCACGAGGCGCGCAGCGCCAGGCTGCTCCAGGCCGTGGCCGAGCGCCTGCGCGTGCCCGTGGACTGCCGCGAGACGGCCGACGTGGTGGCGCGCGAGCACGGCAACATCCACCGCAGCGGCGAACTCAACGCCGCCGCGCTGATGCGCTTGCTGGAGCGCTGCGACGCCATCCGCAAGCCCGAGCACTTCGCCGACGTGCTGCTGGCCTGCGAGTGCGACGCGCGCGGGCGGCTGGGCTTCGAGGAATCCGCCTATCCCCAGCGGCCGTACCTGGCGGCAGCGCTGGCGGCAGCACAGTCCGTGGTCACGCGCGACATTTCGGCGCAGGCCGCCGCGCAGGGCCTGCGCGGCCCGCAGGTGGGCGACCTGATCCGCCGGGCGCGCATCGAAGCGGTGGAGCGCTGGCGGGGCGCGCAAGCCGCCAGCTGAGAATCAGGCCCCGGCTGTCCGCACCCAGCGCACGATGTCCGCCGCGCCCAGCGCGCCGGAGATGCGCGCCACCTCGCGCCCCTGCCGGAACAGCACCATGGTCGGAATGCTGCGGATGCCGTGGCGCGCCCCCAGCGCAGGGTGCGCCTCCGTATCGAGCTTGGCCAGGCGCACCCGCGGCTCCAGCTCGCGCGCCGCCTGCGCGAAGGCGGGCGCCATCTGGCGGCACGGGCCGCACCAGGGCGCCCAGAAGTCCACCAGCACCGGGATGTGGCTGCGGCCCACGTGGCGCTCGAACGACGGGGCGTCGAGTTCCAGCGGAGCGCCCATGAACAGCGGCCGGTGGCATTGGCCGCAATCGGGGACCTTGGACAGGTCGGCGCCTTGCACGCGGTTGGTGGTGTGGCAGTGCGGGCAGACGATGTGCAGGGCTTCGGTCATGGTGGAGCGCGATGATGGATATTCATTGCACAGTGCGGCCTAGGCGGCGCGTTTCAAGGTGTCGAGGATGTCCCACAGAGCCACCGCGCCCGATCTGCTAAGGTCCCTCCCCATGCAGCTGCTCCCTTCACTGACAACTGCCCACGCGCTTTTTCTCGATTTCGACGGCACGCTCACCGAGATGGCGCCGCGCCCCGAGGCGGTGCGCATCGCCTCCGGCCTGGTCCCCACGCTGTCGTCGCTGCAGGCCCACCTGGGGGGCGCCCTGGCCATCGTGACGGGCCGGCCCGAGGCGGACATCGACGGTTTCCTCGCCCCCCTGCGCCTGCCGCTGGCCAGCGAGCACGGGGCGCAGTACCGGCTGGCCGATGTCTCGCACCCGGCCATCGATCCGCCCGACCTGGCGCCCGTCCTGCGCGCCGCGCAGGAGCTCGCGGCGCGCAACCCCGGCCTGCTGGTGGAGGAGAAGCGCGCCAGCATCGCGCTGCACTACCGCCAGGCACCCTACTTGGAAGCCCTGTGCCACGACACGCTGGCACGGGCCATGCAAGCGCTGGACGGCGTGGAGCTGCTGCGCGGCAAATGCGTGTTCGAGGTCAAGCCGCGCGGCATCCACAAGGGCCAGGCCATCATCGACTTCATGGCCCAGCCGCCCTTCGCCGGCCGCATGCCGGTCTTCGTGGGCGACGACGTGACCGACGAGGCGGGCTTCGCCGCCGCGCAGGCGCTGGGCGGCTGGGGCATCAAGGTGGGCGAAGGCCCCACCGTGGCGCAGTACCGCTGCATGACGCCGGCCGCGCTGCGCGGCTGGCTTTCCACGGCCCGCACCCAGTGGGAACACCAAGAGCAGGAGCACGAACGACCATGAACACCGCAGCCACCCAGCCCCAAGCCGGCTCGCTCAACTTGGGGCTGATCGGCAACTGCTCCATCAGCGCCCTCATCGACGGCCAGGGCCGCATGGTGTGGTGCTGCCTGCCGCGCTTCGACGGCGACCCGGTGTTCAACGCGCTGCTGCAACCCGGCGACGAAGGCAGCCATTTCGCGATCGAGCTGGAGGACCTGGCCTCGGCCCACCAGTGGTACGAGCCCAACACCGCCATCCTGCGCACACAGCTGTTCGACAAGGCGGGGCACGGCGTGGAGATCACCGACTTCGCGCCGCGCTTCTACAGCCGCTCGCGCTATTTCCGGCCCATGACGCTGGTGCGCCGCGTGCGGCCCATCCAGGGCGCCGCGCGCATCCGCGTGGCGCTCAAGCTGCGCTACGGCTGGGGCCAGGAAACGCCCCGCACCACGCGCGGCAGCAACCACATCCGCTACGTGGGCGAGGACATGACGATGCGCCTGTCCACCGACGCCCCGGTCTCGCACGTGCTCTCGGGCCAGGCCTTCGTGCTCACGCGCGAGCACAACTTCCTGCTGGGCGCGGACGAGACCCTGACCGACGGCATCGCCGACACCGCGCGCCTGTTCGAGCAGGAGACCACCTCCTACTGGCGCCACTGGAGCCGCGCGCTGGCCCTGCCGCTGGAGTGGCAGGACGCGGTGATCCGCGCGGCCATCACGCTCAAGCTCTCGCTGTACGAGGACACCGGCGCCATCGTGGCTGCCATGACGACGAGCATCCCCGAGTCCGCGGACAGCGGGCGCAATTGGGACTACCGCTACTGCTGGCTGCGCGACGCGTTCTTCGTGGTGCGCGCGCTCAACAGCCTGTCCGAGGTGGGCACCATGGAGGACTACCTGCGCTGGCTCAGCAACGTGGTGGTGGAGGGTGGCGACGGCCACATCCAGCCGCTGTACGGCATCGGGCTCGAAAAAGACCTGCCCGAATCCATCGTGCCCCAGCTCGCGGGCTACCGGGGCATGGGGCCGGTGCGCCTGGGCAACCAGGCGGCCGAGCACTTCCAGCACGACGTGTACGGCAACATCGTGCTGGGCGCGGCGCAGGCCTTCCACGACCACCGGCTGATGCACCGCGCCGGGTTGGCCGAGTTCACGCGGCTGGAGCAGGTGGGCGAGAACGCGGTGCGCGTGTACGGCCAGCCCGACGCAGGCATGTGGGAGCTGCGCACGCGCGCGCGGGTGCACACCTCGTCCGCGCTCATGAGCTGGGCCGCCTGCGACCGCCTGGCCAAGATCGCCACCGCACTGCAGCTGGCGGACCGCGCGCACTACTGGAGTGCCCATGCCGAGCGCATGCGCGCCGAGATCCTCGAAAAATCCTGGAGCCCGCAGCGCCAGGCCTTCGCCGAGAGCTTTGGCGGCCACGAGCTCGACGCCAGCGTTCTGCTGATGGCCGAGGTGGGACTGATCGACCCGCGCGACCCGCGCTTCGTGAGCACCGTCGAGGCCATGGAGAAAAGCCTGTGCGACGGCCCCTACATGCGCCGCTACGAGGCCGCCGACGACTTCGGCAAGCCCGAGACGGCGTTCAACATCTGCACCTTCTGGCGCATCGACGCGCTGGCGCGCATCGGCCGCAAGGCCGAGGCGCGGGCCATCTTCGAGACCATGCTGGCGGCCCGCAACCCGCTGGGCCTGCTATCCGAGGACACGCACCCCGAAACCCGCGAGATGTGGGGCAACTTCCCGCAGACCTACTCCATGGTGGGCGTGATCAACGCCGCCGTGCGCCTGTCGGCGCCGTGGGACAGCGTGATCTGAACACCCGTTCGCGGCCATGTCCGACAGCTCCACCACCCCGACGCAGGCGATGATCGCGGGATGAGCCGACTCGTCGTCATTTCCAACCGCCTCGCGGACCCCCGAAAACCCGCCGCCGGCGGCCTGGCCGTGGCGCTGGGCGAAGCCCTGAACCAGACCGGCGGCCTGTGGTTCGGCTGGAGCGGCACCGTGGCCGAGGACGGCACACCCGGCGAAGGCGAGCTGCGCACGCGCCAAGCCGGCGCCGTGACCCTGGCCACCGTGGACCTGTGCCGCGAGGACCACGACAGCTACTACCACGGCTACAGCAACAGCGTGCTCTGGCCCGTGTTCCACTACCGGCTGGACCTGGCGGACTTCAACACCCGCTACATCGCGGGCTACCGCCGCGTGAACCAGATGTTCGCGCGCAAGCTGCTGCCCCTGCTGCGCGACGACGACATCCTGTGGGTGCACGACTACCACCTGATCCCCCTGGCCGCCGAGCTGCGCGCCATGGGCTGCAAGCAGCGCATCGGCTTCTTCCTGCACATCCCCGTGCCGCCGCCGCTCATCATGGCGGCCATCCCGCAGCACGAATGGCTGATGCGCTCGCTGTTCGCCTACGACCTCGTGGGCCTGCAGAGCGAGGCCGACGTGTCGCACTTCACGCGCTACGTGCGCAACGAAGGCAGCGCCGAGGAAGTGGGCGCGCAGCGCCTGCGCGCATTCGGCGCGACGGTGCGGGTCCAGGCCTTTCCCATCGGCATCGACGTGGACGAGTTCACCCGCCTCACCCACGCGCCCGACGCCGTGGAGACCTGCGAGAACATGCGCGCCGAATACTCGCGGCGCCGCCTGCTGCTGGGCATCGACCGGCTCGACTACTCCAAGGGCATCCCGCAGCGCGTGCGCGCCTTCCGCGACCTGCTGGACCGCTACCCCGAGAACCGCGACAGCGCCACGCTGATCATGATCGCCTCGCCCACGCGCGACGACGTGAATGCCTACGCCGACCTGCGCCAGGAACTCGAAGGCCTGTGCGGCGCGGTCAACGGCGACTATGGCGAGCTCGACTGGATGCCCGTGCGCTACATCCACCGCATGGTCGCGCGCAAGCGCGTGCCGGGCCTGTGCCGCGCGGCGGCCGTGGGCCTGGTCACGCCGCTGCGCGACGGCATGAACCTGGTGGCCAAGGAATTCGTGGTGGCACAAGACCCGGAAGACCCCGGCGTGCTCGTGCTCTCACGCTTCGCGGGCGCGGCCGAGCAGCTCAAGGAGGCACTGCTGGTGAACCCCTACGACACCCAGGGCATGGCCGGCAGCATCCAGCAGGCGCTGCAGATGCCCTTGCCTGAACGGCAGATGCGCCACCAGAAGCTCATGGCGCGCATCCGCGAATACGACGTGCACTGGTGGCGCAAGAGTTTTCTGCAGGCGTTGCAGGAAGCGGGCGAGTAGTCAGATCCACTTCACGAGCAGGCTGACCACGAAGCTCAGCAGCAGCGTGGACGCCAGCGGCACGTCCCAGTCCCGCCCCAGCCAGCGAAAGCGCAGGTCGCCTGGCAGCCGCCCGAAGCCCATGCGCCGCAACAGTGGAGACAGCCAGCTGATGAACATCAGGGCCAGGAAGATCACGAGGAACCAGCGCAGCATGCGCCCAGTGTACGCCGTTGCATCGCCGGCAGAATATGAGACAACTCGGCTTCCAGCGCTTATCCAGCAACCGCAAGCAGCTACTTATTCAATAGCAAATCCGCCTGCTCGCGCAGATAGGGCCACGGGAAGATGCCGCGGTCGTGCCCGTCGCTGAAGACGATCTGCACGCCATAGGTGCCCACCGGCAGCAGCGCATTCACTGCCACGGCCGCACCATCGCCCTCCGCCAGGCGCCCGGACCGGCAGCTCGCACAGGGGCACAGGCGGCGCAGCGCCTGGTATTCCAGGCGGGCGCAGGTGCCGTCGTTCCAGACGAATTCCAGCGCCCGTTGCTGCTGGTGGTCCACGATGGCCTCCGGCATCATGCGTCGCCCTCCCGGCCCTGCAGCCGTATTTGTTCGATGGCGAGGCGGGCGGACTTGCGCACCTCCGGGTCGGCATCCTGCGCCGCACGCTCCAGCGGCGCCAACGCCCGCGGGTCACCGATCTCGCCCAGCGCCAGCGCGGCCTCCTTGCGCAGGTTGCTGATGGGGTGCGCCAGCGCATCGGCCAGCGCGGGCGCGGCGGGCACGCTGCGCAGGCGGCCCAGGCTGCGCGCGGCACGCAGCCGCACCTGCCAGTAGGGGTCGTCCAGCACCGGCAGCAGGGCCTGGGCCGCCGGGGGCCAGGCCAGCTTGCCCAGCGCCGTGGCCGCCTCTTCGCGCACCTGCCAGGCCGCATCGCCCAGGGCGGCCTGGGCGGCAGCGGCGGCGCGCGCATCGCCCGTTGCGAAGGCCAGCGCGCCCACGGCGGCGCGGCGCACCTCGTCCACCGGATCGCCCTGGGCCAGCGCCGCCAGGGCGGCCAGCGCGGGTGCGTGCCGCAGGTAGCCCAATACGCCCACGGCCTCGCGGCGCAGCGCGGCGTCCGGGTGGTCCAGGCCGCGCAGCGCGGGCGCGGCGCCCTCGGGCACGCGCAATTCGCGCAGCGCGCGCAGCACCGCCGTGCGCACGCGCGGCAGGCCGTCGGCGGCCAGCGGCAGCAGCCAGGCGGCGCTGGCGGGCTCTTTCAGTTCGTTGAGCGAATGCGCGGCGGCCTCGCGCACGGCGGCGTCGCCGTCGTCGAGCAGCGCGGCCAGCCCTTGCACGGCGGCCTGCGTCTCGAAGCCCAGCAGGCCGTGCGCCGCCGCCGCGCGCACGGCGGGCGCGGCATCGGCCAGCGCGGCGACCAGCAGCGGAACGTGTTCCTCATCGGCTTCGTCGGCAACGTCCAGGATAGCGATGCGGCGGATTTCGGGGTCGGGCGAGGCCAGGCGCGGGTCGGTGGCGGTAAGTAGGGTGGGCAGGTTCATGTGAGGTTAGATGGCAAAGCGCAGCGTGGCCGCGACTGGCGCGCCCAGCGGCGTGAAGCGCGGGCGCTCGGCGGCCTCGGTGTGGGGGTGCAGCAGTTCCAGGCAGTGGCGCTTGAGCGCGACGAAGCGCGGGTCGGTCACCAGGTCGGCCGGACGCGGGCGCGCAAAGCCGGGGCGCAAATCCTCGATGACGCGGCCCGGCCTGGGGCCCATGACCAGCACGCGGTCGGCCAGGAACAGCGCTTCGTCGATGTCGTGCGTGACGAACACCACCGTGGTGCGCACACGCGCCCACACGTCCAGCAGCAGTTGCTGCATGCGCACGCGGGTGAGCGCGTCGAGCGCGCCGAAGGGCTCGTCCATCAGCAGCACCCGCGGGTGGTTGATGAGCACGCGCGCGATCTCCACGCGCTGCTGCATGCCGCCCGAGAGTTCGCGCGGATAGCGCCGCTCGAAGCCTTCCAGCCCGACCAGCGCCAGCAGTTCCTGCGCCTGCCGTTCGCGTTCGGCACGGGGCACGCCCTTCATCTTGAGGCCGAAGGCCACGTTGGCCAGCACGCTCTTCCAGGGGAACAGCGTGTGCTGCTGGAACACCAGGCCGCGCTCGGGGTGCGGCCCGGCAATGGGCTGGCCATCCACCGTGAGCTTGCCCGCCGTGGGCACCAGGTGCCCGGCCAGCGCGCCCAGCAGGGTGGACTTGCCGCAGCCCGAAGGCCCCAGCAGGCAGACGAATTCGCCGGGCGCGATGTCCAGCGCGTCCTGCCGCAGCACGGGCGCGCCGCCCAGGTCGATGTGCAGGCCCTGCACGGAGATGTGGCCGCTCATGCGTGCGCTCCTTGCGGGCGGCACCAGGGCATGGCCCAGCGCCCGACGGCGCGGATCAGCGCGCTGCTGCCCATGCCCAGCAGGCCGATGAGCAGCATGCCGACGACGATGTCGGCGTAGTTCTGCAGGGTGTACGACTCCCAGGTGTGGTAGCCGATGCCGTACTGCCCGGCAATCATCTCGGCGGTGACCAGGCAGAACCAGCAGGTGCCCATGCCGATGGACAGGCCGGTGACGATGCTGGGCAAGGCACCGGGCGCGATGACCTCGGCGAACAGCCGCCAGCGCCGCGTGCCCAGGCTGCGCGCGGACGCCACCAGGCGCGGGTCCACCGCCTCCACGCCGTGGATGGTGGACAACAGGATGGGGAACAGCGCTCCCACGAAGGTGATGAACACCATGCTGCCCTCGGACGAGGGAAACATCAGGATCGCCAGCGGAATCCACGCCACCGCGGGAATGGGGCGTGCCACCTCCAACGGCGGCAGCAGCACGTCGCGCACCCAGGGCAGGCGCCCGATCAGCAGGCCCAGCAGCACGCCTGCCACCGCCGCCAGGCCGAAGCCCAGCCCCACGCGCTGCAGGCTGCTCGCCAGGTGCGGCCAGAGCTTGGGCGACAGCGCGAAGTCGCGGGCCGATGCCAGCACCTCGGCAGGCGGCGGCACGTTGGCGAAGGTGACGAGGCCGAGGTTCGCGCGCTGCACGACCAGCAGATGCCACAGCAGCAGGCAGCCCAGCACCGCCGCCGCGCGCAGGGCCAGGTGCGCCGCCTGCGCGGACGAGGAAGATGACGAATGGGCCATGGGTCGGTGCGCCTGGGTCGGCTCAGTGCGCGGCGGCGCGGGCGCTCGCGAAGTCCAGCACGCGGCCCTTGTTGGCGTTCGCATAGGCCGTGGCCGCGTCCTTTTGCAGGAAGGCGCTCAGTTGGCCCCGGGCATCGGCCACGTACCAGGTCGTGGGCGCCAGCAGCTTGATGCGGTGGATCAGGTCGTGCACGTAGACGCCGCGCACCTTGCTGCCCGCCTGTTCGATCTTGCCCAGGTCGGCGAAGGCGGCCTCGATGCCCGCATAGTGACGCGCCTTGGGCTCGCCCTGTACCCAGAGGCTGGCCACGCGCTGGAAGTCGGTGATCGGCTTGCCGGTCACGGCGTCGCTGGCCTTGAGCGGCGCCTTGTCGTAGTTCTTCAGCCGGGCCTCGTAGTCGATGCCCGCCTGCTTGAAGGCGGCGCGGATGTACTTGTCGTCGACGAAGCTCTCGGCCTGCAGCGGCGAGTCGCGGCCCAGCAGCTTGAGCGTCTCGATCGAGGTCGCCAGCGCCTTGCGGTATTCGGGCTTCCAGGTCAAATCGCGCGTCTGCAGGCCCAGCGGGCCGTGGTAGAGGTAGTTGATGGCCGCCTCGATGCCGGTGACCTTCTCGATCAGCTCGCTGAACTTCTCGGGCTCGGTCGCCACCAGGCGGTCGGCCTCGATGGCCGCGCGCAGGAAGGCGGTCACGATCTCGGGGTACTTGGCGGCGTACTCGGCGTTCACCAGGGAGCCGTGGTACGTGGGGGCCTCGGCCTGCGCGCCGTCGTAGATCTTGCGCGCGAAGCCCCGGTGCTCGAACAGCTCGGCGAAGGGCACGAAGTCGGCGTGCGCCTCGATCTTGTTGGCCTGCAGGGCGGGGCCTGCGACCTCGGGGGCCTGGGTGATGATGTTGACGTCCTTGCGCGGGTCCCAGCCCTGGGCGGCGACGGCGCGCAGCAGCATGCCGTGCGCGGTGGAGGCGAACGGCACCGAGATCGTGCGGCCCTTGAGTTCGGCCAGCGAGGTCACCGTGGACTGCGTGGGCACCACGATGCCGTTGCCGCTGCCCAGCGTGCTGCCCGAGAGCACCGTGAGGAACACGCTGCGCTGGCCCGCCTTGAGGAAGGCCGCGCCGTTGTTGGCGCCGGGGAAGTCGGCCATGGAGCCGATGTCGAGCTTGCCCGCCACCATCTCGTTGGTCAGCGGCGCGCCCGAGGTGAAGTTCTTCCACTGGATGTCGTACTTCACGTTCTTGTAGCGGCCGTCGCGCGGCAGGTACTTTTCGAGCAACTTCAGCTCGCGGATGACCAGCCCGCCCGTGGCGCAGTTGATCGTGGTGTCCTGCGTGCCGATGGCGATGCGGATCGTTTCCTGGGCGTGCGCGGCGGGCAGGGCCGCAGCCAGGGCCAGCGCCGCCAGGGCGCGTCTTCTCGTGGTCTGGTTCATGGCTTCTTTCGTGGTTGAGTGCGTGGTTGACGGGAGGGCGCCTTTCAGCGCAGCAGATAGGGGATGTCCACCGTGACGGCGCCCGTGGGGCAGTCCTTCTCGCAGGGCATGCAGTACCAGCATTCGTCGTACTTCATGTAGGCCGTGCCCTTGACGAAATCGATGGCCAGCACGTCCAGCGGGCACACGTCGACACAGACGGTGCAGCCCTTATGGGCGATGCATTTGTCGGCATCCACGCTCACGGGGACGCTCTGGGGGTTGAAGGCGAGGGGAGCGATTTGCATGGGTTTTCTCGGTATCAGTGATGGGGCCTTGGCTTGTGGTGCATTTCAGGCATGGTCCCAATGCACCACCTTGCGGCCTATCCAGACGAACAGCGCGTCGAGCGCCGCGCCCAGCACGCCCAGCTGGATCAGGCCGACGAACATCCGGTCGACCAGGATGTACTGCCGGGCCTCTTCCAGCCGGTAGCCGATGCCGGCCGACGCGCCAGTCAGCTCGGCCGCCACCAGGCTGAGGAACGCGAAGGCCGCCCCGAAACGCAGCCCCGCGAAGATGTGCGCAGCGGACGCCGGGATATCGACCTGGAAGAACTCCACCCAGCGCGACGCGCCCAGCGAGTGCGCGGCGCGGGTATAGATCTCCGGCACGTGCGCCATCCCGTGGTGGGTGCTGAGCCAGACGGCCAGGAACACCGTATAGGAGATGACGAAATACTTGGACTCCTCGCCGATGCCGAGCCAGACGACGGCCAGTGGCACCAGCGCGACGGCGGGGATCGGGCGCAGCAGGTTGAACAGCGGCGTCAGGCCGACCGCGAAGAACCGGATGCGCGAGGTCAGCAGCCCCGTCAGGATGCCGAGCGCCGCGCCGATGACGAAGCCCGTGGCGGCCCGTCGGATCGACACGGCGAGGTCCGAGAACAAAACGCCCGACCGCGCCAGGTCCATCGCCGCCTGGTACACCTGCGCGGGAGAAGGAAAGAGCACCGGGTTGACCAGTTGCAGTGCGCAGATGCCCTGCCACGCGGCGATGATGGCCGCGATGGGCAGGACCAGGTTCCGGAGCTGGATGAGCCACTGGCGCATGGCTAGGCTTTCGACCGGTAGCGGTCCGACGGGCCATGCACGCGCGTGATGCCCGGCAGAGCCCCGACGCGGCGGCCCAGCTCGCGGTGCTGGCGGATGAACGCAGGGCCGTCCCAGCCCACGGGCTGGCCGGCGGCCAGCACGGGCTCGCCATCGACGACGACGGCAACCACCTGCTCGCGGTTGTAGTAGCGCACCAGTTCCCATTCGAAGTCCCACGACGGCTGCGTTTCCGGCCGGTTCGTGTCCAGGACGAGGAAGTCGGCCTGCTTGCCGGCTTCGAGCACCCCGACATTGGCCCAACCTGCGGCATCGCCGGACCCGCGCGTGATAGCGTCCACCCAGGTCCAGCCCGCGCCGGCCGAGAAGTCCTCGGTCCGCATGCCGAAGGCCAGGCGCTGGGCGTGCTCTGCGGCGTCCAGGGTCCTGAAGCCGTCGCTGCGCGTGTTGTCGGAGCCCAGGCCGAAGCGCACGCCGTGCGCCGCGAAGGCCAGGGCCGGCGCGACGGCATTGCCCTTCCACTCGCTGGCCACCGGGTTATAGGCCACGGCCGTGCCGGTCTTGTGCAGGATCGCCACCTCGCGGTCGGTCGCCAGCGTGGCGTGGTGGATCAGCACGTGCGGACCGAGCACGCCATGCTCGTGCAGCAGTTCCAGCGGACGCTTGCCGAAGGTCAGCACGCATTCGTGCACCTCCGGGAAGTGCTCGTTGGCGTGGATCTGGTAGATGATGCCGCGCTTCTTCGCATGCGCGCTGATGGCCGCGAGCGTTTCGGGGCGGTTGCCCAGGAAGCTGCTGCTGGAGACGGAGGGCGTGATGCGCGGGTGCTTTGCGACGTCGTCGATGTGCGCGTCGATGGCGTCGAGGATTTCCGCCAGCGGGACCAGCGGTCCATCCCCGCCGACTTGCCGGGAGAACTCGTCGATCCCGGTGGACGAGCGCAGCCGGATGCCCGTCTCCTGCGCCGCGCGGTGCACTGCCGCATTCCTGGCGGCGCCGTTCAGGGCGTAGTTCACGAGGCCGGTGTGCCCGCCGCGCAATTGCTCCAGGATCTGCCACTTCGCGGAAACATAGGCGGCTTCGTCGTCAATCGCGGCTTCCATGGGAACCCAGAGGCGGCGCCATATCTGCGCGGGTTCGCCGCCGATCAGGATTTTTCCGAAGGTTTGGCCCAGATGGGTGTGGGCATCGACGAACCCCGGGATCACGGCGAAGTCGGGCAATGGCAGGGCGCGGACGCTGTCTTCGGGCGAGAGTTCCGCGGCGGGGCCGGCCGAGACGACCTGGCCGCCATCGACGACCAGCGCATGGTGTTTCTGCGGGCCGTTGCGGGTCAGCAGGATTTCGGGGGTCAGGACGAAGCGCTGGCGCTTCAGCGCTTCGAGCAGTGCAGTGGACATGGCGGCGCCTTCTGCGAATGGATTACTTCGAGAGCTTGTTGAGCGAGGGGTCCAGCGCGGTGATCGGTCCGTCGGCGAGGTATTTGCGCAGCCCCGCCCGGTCGATGCCTCCGCCTTTGATGACCCCCTTGCCCTCGACCCATTTCGCCTCGTTCTGCAGCAGGTCCAGGAACGCATCGTCGAAACCGAGGCGGAACTCATACTCCGGCCAGATCCGCTCCACGAAGGCGGGCGTCAAGGTGCCCTGGGATGCGGCGACCAGCGTGGCTTTGGCGTCCGCAGAGTTCTTCAGAAGGATGTCGTTGGCCTTGATGAGCGCGGAAAGGAACTTCCGGATGTCGCCCGGGCGCTCCGCGATGGCCTTGCGGGACGCGGAAATCACCATGTAGCCGAAATAGTCCTGGCTGACGATTTCGCGGTAGCGGGGGCCGAGCACCTCGCGGGCCTTGTCATAGGCGTCCGGGAACGGGATGCCGACATGGATGTCGCCGCGGTCCAGCGCAGGAATGATGTCGGGGGGGCTCAGGTTCACGATCTCGGCCTTGACCCCCGCCTTCTGCAGCGCGACCTGGGTGAAGTATTCGGAGTTGGAGCCGATGGTGGTGCCGATCTTCTTGCCCGCCAGGTCCTGCAGTGAGTTCAGGCCGAAGTCGCTGCGACCGATGATCCGGTTGCCCTTGAACTGGGCGATCTGCGTGAGGATCGCGAAGTCCTGCTTCTGCAGCGCGGCGATCACGGGCGGGTACTCGGCCATGAAGGCCAGATCGATCTGCCCGCCAAGGATGGCTTCGAGGCCGCGGCGCCCCGTGGGAAAGCGCACGATCTCGACCTGCAGTCCGGCCTCCTTGAACAGTCCCTTCTCGACCGCGATCGCGACCTGCGGGCTTTGCAGACTGCCCGCCGGCATGACCTGGCCGAAGACGAGCTTGCCCGTGTCGGCGGCGATGGCGGGCATGTGAGCGGACAGCGCGATCGCGGCTGCGGCCAGAAGATGTTTGAGAAGTTTCATGGGGCGGTTCCTTTGCTTTCTTGAGAATTTCAGGAGAGTTGCGAAGACGGGGACTGCTCGCGCAGCAGGGCGATGATTTCCGCGCGCCGATCGAGGAACGACGCATCCAGCCGGTCCACGGAGCGGGGACGCGGCGTGTCCACATTGATGCGGCGCACGATGCGCCCCGGCCCGGCGGACATGATGTAAATGACGTCGGCGAGGATCAGCGCCTCGTCCACGTCGTGCGTGACGAACAGCACGCTGGACTGGCGCTTTTCCCACAGGCCGAGCAGCAGCCCTTGCATCGAGAGACGGGTCTGGGCGTCCAGCGCTCCGAAGGGTTCGTCCATGAGGAGAACGCTGGGGCTGGAGACCAGGGTGCGGGCGATCGCGACGCGCTGCTTCATGCCGCCGGACAGTTGGCCGGGGTACTTCGCCGCGTGCCCCGCTAGGCCCACCTCCGCCAGTGCGGCCAGCGCCCTTTCGCGCCGTTCGCCGCGCGCAAGTCCGAACTGCTTGAGGGGGAACTCGACGTTGCTGAGCGCCGTCAGCCAGGGGAACAGCGCGAAGTTCTGGAACACCACGCCCACGGAAGGTATTGGCTTCACGATGGGCATGGCGTCCACGGTGATCGCCCCGGACAGCGGCGCGACGAATCCCGCCACCGCGTTGAGCAGGGTGGACTTGCCGCAGCCGGACGGGCCGATCAGCGCAGCGAACTGCCCCGGCTCGATCACCAGGTCGATACCCTCGATGGCGCGCGTGCTACGGCCGTCGCGGCCCTGGAAGCCAATGGAGACCGAAGACATCTCGATGCGGCCTGCGGACGCGGGCGCCTGCGGGGCTGGGGCCGGCCCATTGCCGGCGGCGTCGCCCGGCCTGGCATGTGTGCCCGAGCCAAAGCCGCCGGACTCCGTTTCGGTGAACCGGAGCCGCCCGCCCGCCGCGACACGGGGCACGAAGGTTTCGAGCTCGCTCATGCGAGGCTTTCCACCACGGCCTGCCGCGCGGCGGCAGGGTTGGCCACGGGAATGCGCAGGTGCTGGTAGGCCGTCTTCTCGGTGTCCGCCACCGGGATCACGTACGGGGCCACTGGGCGCTTGAAGCAGGCCATGGCCCCCTGCGCGTCCTTGTGGAGCTGGACGTGGCAGAACCAGTCCGCATCGTTGCGCTTTGGAAAGTCCACGCGGTAGTGGTACAGGCCCCAGCGGCTTTCGGTGCGGAACAGCGAAGCGCGCGCCGCCATCTCGGCGCAGTCGCGGATGGCGTGCACCTCCATCGCGCGCATCAGTTCGTGCGGTCCGGGCGCGGCGAGCCGTTCCAGGTCTTCCGCGATCTGCGCGAAGCGCGCCAGGCCGATCTCCATCTTGCGCGTCACCTTGGGCGGCTGCAGGTAGTCGTTGACCAGGCGGCGCAGCTTGTATTCGACCTGCGCGGGCGGCAGGCCTGCTCCGCGTTGCAGCGGGCCCAGCACGCGGGCGCGCTCGCGCTCGACCTGCGCCTCATCGACGGCGGGCAGCTGCGTTTCGGCGCAGCGCCGCGCGGCGCTCTCGCCCGCCAGACGGCCATAGACGAAAGCGCCCAGCATGTAGTTGTGCGGCACGCAGGCCAGGTCGCCCGCCGCATACAGGCCTGGCACGGTGGTCTGGGCGTGCTCGTCCACCCACACGCCCGAGGCAGAATGGCCGCTGCACAGGCCGATTTCGGAGATGTGCATCTCCACCATCTGCGCGCGGTAGTCGGTGCCGCGCCCGGCGTGGAAGCGCCCGCGGCTCGGGCGCTCGTTGGTGTGCAGGATCTGCTCGATGGTGGCGATGGTCTCCTCGGCCAGGTGGTCGAGCTTGAGGAACACCGGGCCGTTGCCACCCTGCAGCTCGTTGTAGAACTCCAGCATCATCTGCCCGCTCCAGTAGTCGCACTCGATGAAGCGCTGGCCCTGGTTGTTGGTCGTGTGGCCGCCGAAGGGGCCAGTCACGTAGGCGCAGGCGGGGCCGTTGTAGTCCTTGATGAGCGGGTTGATCTGGAAGCACTCGATGCCCGATAGCTCCGCGCCCGCGTGGTAGGCCATGCTGTAGCCGTCGCCCGCGTTGGTCGGGTTCTCGTAGGTGCCGAACAGGTAGCCCGACGCGGGCAGGCCCAGCCGCCCCGCCGCGCCCGTGGCCAGCACCACGGACTTGGCGCGGATGACGTGGAACTCCGCCGTGCGGCAGTCGAAGGCCATGGCCCCGGCAATGCTGCCGTCCGCCGCCGTGAGCAGCCGCGTGGCCACCAGGCGCTGCGACATCTCCACCCGGGCGCGCTTCAAGCGCCGGTACAGCACGGCCTTGATGTTGTGGCCCTCGGGCATGGGCAGCACGTAGGTGCCCATGTGGTGCACCTTGCGCATGGCGTAGTCGCCGGTTTCGTCCTTCTCGAACTTCACGCCCCAGCGGTCCAGCTCCTCGATCATCGCGTAGCTGTTGCGCGCATAGGCCAGCACCGTGGCCTGGTTCACGATGCCGTCGTTGGCGATGGTGATTTCCTTGACGTACTGCTCGGGCGTGGCGAAGCCCGGCACCACGGCGTTGTTCAGGCCGTCCATGCCCATCGAGATGGCGCCGCTGCGCTTGACGTTGGCCTTCTCCAGCAGCAGCACTTCGAGCGCGGGGTTGGCCTCCTTGGCCTTGACGGCGGCCATCGGGCCGGCGGTGCCGCCGCCGATGACGAGCACATCGACCGTGCGGGTCAAGGTGGGCGGCGTCATACGAGGCTCCCGGGCGCGGGGGCGCGGCGGTCGATGCGCAGGCGGTACTGGAACGCGTCGCCCCGGAAGTACAGGTCCTCGAAGTCCAGCGGCGCCCCGGCGGCGGTGTGCGTGAGCCGCTCGATGCGCAGCAGCGCCGTGCCCTCGGCCACTGCCAGCGCCTGCGACAGCGCCGCGTCGGCCAGCGTGGCGTCGATCTGCAGGTCGGCGTGGCCGAGCGGGATGGCGTAGTCGTTTTCCAGGATCAGGAAGATGTCGCGCCCCGCCAGGTCTTCCTGGCGCAGCCGTTCGCCGATGGCGTGGGGCAGGTAGGTCACCTCGTAGGAGACCGGCGCCCGGTTGATGTGGCGCACGCGCTTGATCTGTGCCACCGGCTCGCCCTGCGCCAGCGCCAGGCGCTGCGCCACGCGCGCCGGCGCAGGCACGGTCTTGTGGCTGACGACGCGGTTGCGCACCTCGTAGCCCATGCGGGTCATCGCCTCGGCAAAGCCTTCGAGCTGCGAGAGCTGCTGGAACGCCTTGGGCTTGGCGACGAAGGTGCCCTTGCCGGGGATCTTGAAGATCAGGTTCTCGCGCTGCAGGTCGCCCAGCGCCTGGCGCACCGTAATGCGGCTGACGCCGAACAGCGCGCCCAGTTCGCTTTCGGACGGAAGCTGGGCATGGGGGCCGTAGGTGCCGTCGAGGATGCACTCTCGCAGACGTTCGCGCACCTGGGTGTGCAGCGGCAGGACCGAGGGTTCAGTGGTTTTCTTGAGCAGGGGGCTGGGCATGTTGGTTTGTCTTGTCATGACAAGTCACTTCATGCTTTGCAGGCTAATTTGTCTCCAAAGAAAGGCAAAAGAAGGAAAAAATGCTTGCTTATGCGCAAATTGACTTGCGTCAATTGCGTGCGGTCTCCAAGACGCAGGGAAAGAGACGCTGGCCGTTGCCGTTCACGTAGCATCCGGATTCCACGAGAAAGGGCCACCCCACCATGCGCCTGCGGCACATCGAGGTCTTCAACGCCGTCATGCTGACGGGCAGCGTGAGCGCGGCCGCCCGCATGATCAACGTCACCCAGCCGGCCGTCAGCCGCACGCTGCAGCATGCCGAGCTGCAGCTGGGCTTCGCGCTGTTCCAGCGCGTGCGCGGGCGCCTGCGGCCCACCGTGGAAGCGCAAACGCTGTACCCGCTCATCGAGCGCCTGTTCGCCCAGCTCGACGAGGTGCAGCGCCTGTCGGCCAGCCTGCAGGCCGGGCGCGGCCAGGGCGAGCTGCGCGTGCTCACGGTACTGGCACTAAGCTACGAGGTCTTCCCGCGCGCGATGCAGCTCTTTCGCGCCAAGTACCCCGGCGTGGTGGTGCACCACCAGGCGCTGCACTCGCCGCAGATCGTGTCGTCGCTGGTGCTGCAGGAGTCGGACGTGGGCTACGTCTTCAGTGCCGCGTCGCACCCCGCCTTAGCGCAGGAGCGGCTGGCCGAGCGGCGCGTGGTCTGCGCCGTGCCCAAGGGCCTTTTGACCGCGCGCCAGGCGGCGGCAGGCACGCTGACGATGGCGCAGCTCGCGGGCCTGCCGGTGATCGGGCTCGACGGGCGCGACCCGCTGGGCATCGTGATGGGCCATGTGCTGCAGGGCAGCGAAACGCGGTTGCGCGAGGTGATGTCGGTGCAGACGTACCACGTCGCGCTCGCACTGGCGCAGCACGGCGTGGGCGTGGCGCTGGTGGAGTCGTGCACCGCCGCGTCGGCCGACCCGGACAAGGTGGACATCCTGGCGCTGGAGCCCGCCATCGCCACCACGGTGCACGCGCTGCGGCCCACGGCGCGGCCCAATTCGCTGATGACGCGGCACTTCACGCGCTGCATGCAGCAAGCACTGACGCAGATTGCCTGATCATCAAAAAAGATAGCTTTCAGCGCTTTCTGGACAAGCGCTAGAGGCCGATTTGGCTTGAAACGACCTGCGCCACGCGCCGCGCGCTGCCGAAGGCCAGCGTGAAGCCCAGCGCGCCGTGGCCCGTGTTCAGCACCAGGTTGCGCGGCGCACCGGGCGGCGTGCCCGTCACCGGCTCGCCCGTGGGCGTGGCGGGGCGCAGGCCGGCCCAGGGCTGCGCGTCTTCGTACGCGCCGCCGTGCGGGAACACGTCGCGCGCCGTGGCCAGCAGCGATGCGATGCGGGCGGGCTGGATGCTGCGGTCCTCGCCCGTCAGCTCGGCCATGCCCGCCACGCGCAGCCGGCTGCCCACGCGCGCGAAGACCACCTTGCGCGCCGCGTCGGTCACGCTCACGGCCGGGGCGGCGCTGCCCGCGGGCACGGTGATGCTGTAGCCCTTGAGCGGGTACACCGGCAGCGCCACGCCCAGCGGCCGCGCCAGCGCGGGCGAGCCCGTGCCCAGCGAGACGACGAAGGCGTCGGCCTCGATGGCGCCCTGCGAGGTCTGGGCCGCCGCCACGCGTCCGCCGCGCACCGTCAGCCGCTCGATGTCCACGCCCAGCACGAAGCGCACGCCCAGCGCCTCCAGTTGCGCATGCAGCGCCTGGCAGACCTTGAGGCAGTCGGCCGCGCACTCGCCCGGCGTGTGGATGCCCCCGGCCACGCGCGGCGCATAGTGGGCCAGCGCGGGCTCCACCTGCGCGCATTCGGCGGGCGTGAGCGCGGCCTGCACGCTGCCCAGGCGCTGCTGCAGTGCCATCTGCCGCCGTGCGGCGGCGAAGCCTTCGGCGCTGGCGTACAGCACCAGCTTGCCGGTGGCGCTGTGGTCGCACTGCGCGCCGGTTTCTTGCAGCCAGGCCTCGAAGCCCGCGCGGCTCTCGCCCGCCAGCGCCAGCAGGCGCACCGTGGTGCGCTCGGACACGCTCGCGCGGCAGGCCGCGAGGAACTGCAGGCCCCAGGCCCACTGGTGCGGGTCGAAGCGCAGGCGCAATTGCAGCGGCGAATCGGGCGAGAGCAGCAGCTTGGGCAACTGCCGCCAGATCGACGGGTCGGCCAGCGGCTGCACGTAGGCATAGCTCAACTGCGCGCCGTTGGCGCCGCTCGCGCCCGCGCCCGCCGTGGCCCGGTCCACCACCGTGACGGCATGGCCCGCGCGGCGCAGCTCCCAGGCCGTGGCGAGGCCGACGATGCCCGCGCCGAGCACGCAGATGTGGCGGGGAGTGCGCATATCAGGGTTTTCCATGGCGCCAATGTAGGGGCTGCCCCGTGGGCTGACCAATGCCAATGGAATGCACGTCCATGCTCAGAACTCATGGATTCCGGGCGCGGCAAACCATAAACGCAGGGCATGGATGACGGTCAAAAAGGCATTACCGCGAACGCCCTGCATCCGCAACACTGGCACAGCCCTTGCACCAGCACACCTGCCATGTCCCCTGCCACGCACATCGTCCACCGCCACCTGCACCACCTGCCGCCGCGCGCCGTGGCGGGCCAGGGCATCACGCTGACCGATGCGCAGGGCCGCAGCTACATCGACGCCTCGGGCGGCGCGGCGGTGTCGTGCCTGGGCCATGGCCACCCCGACGTGCGCGCCGCGCTGCATGCGCAGCTGGACCAGCTGGCCTATGCGCACACCAGCTTCTTCACCACCGAGGTGGCCGAGGCGCTGGCCGGGCACCTGGCGCGCACCGCGCCCGAGGGCATGGACCAGGTGTATTTCGTGAGCGGCGGCTCCGAGGCCGTGGAGGCCGCGCTCAAGCTCGCGCGCCAGTATTTCGTGGAGATCGGCCAGCCGCAGCGCAAGCACTTCATCGCGCGGCGCCAGAGCTACCACGGCAACACGCTGGGCGCGCTGGCCGTGGGCGGCAACGCGTGGCGGCGCGCGCAGTTCGGCCCGCTGCTAATCGACGTGGAGCACGTGGCGCCCTGCTACCCCTACCGCGAGCAGCGCGCCGATGAAACGCCCGAGCAGTACGGCCAGCGCCTCGCGGCCGAGCTGGAAGAGGCCATCGAACGACTGGGCAGCGACGAGGTGATCGCCTTCGTGGCCGAGACGGTGGGCGGCGCCACGGCCGGCGTGCTGGTGCCCGTGCCCGGCTACCTGCGGGCCGTGCGTGAGGTCTGCGACCGCCACGGCGTGCTGCTGATCCTGGACGAGGTGATGTGCGGCATGGGCCGCACGGGCACGCTGCACGCCTGCGAGCAGGACGGCGTGGTGCCCGACCTGATGACCATCGCCAAGGGCCTGGGCGGCGGCTACCAGCCCATCGGCGCGGTGCTGGCGCAGCGGCGCATCGTCGATGCGCTGTCGCGCGGCTCGGGCTTCTTCCAACACGGCCACACCTACCTGGGCCACGCCATGGCCTGCGCGGCGGCGCTGGCCGTGCAGCGCGTGATCGAGCGCGACGGGCTGCTGGCGCGCGTGCAGGCGGGCGGCGCGCACCTGCACGGGCTGCTACGGCAAGCCTTTGGCGACCACCCGCACGTGGGCGACATCCGGGGCCGGGGCTTCTTCTGGGGCATCGAGCTGGTGCGCGACCGCACCACCAAGGCGCCTTTCGACCCCGCACTGCGCCTGCACGCGCGCATCAAGGCCGAGGCCTTCGCGCGCGGATTGCTGGTTTACCCGATGGGTGGCACCGTGGACGGCCGCTATGGTGACCACGTGCTGCTGGCCCCGCCCTTCATCACCACCGACGCCGAGCTGGCGTCGATCACCGAGCGGCTGCATGCGGCCATCGGGGCGGCCACCGCGGCCGCCAACGCCACCCCCTGACCCTCGACTTTTCTTTTCAACAAAGGAGCAGTGCAATGTCTGGAAAACCCGTTCTCAAGGCGCTCGCCGCCGTGGCCGCGCTGGCGGCAATGGCAGCCCCCGCCCCTGCCGCGGCGCAGCAGAAGTTCGTGACCATCGGCACGGGCGGCGTGACCGGCGTGTACTACGCCGCAGGCGGCGCCATCTGCCGGCTGGTGAACAAGGACCGCGCCAAGCACGGCATCCGCTGCTCGGTGGAATCCACGGGCGGCTCGGTGTTCAACGTGAACACCATCAAGGGAGGCGAGCTGGACCTGGGCTTCACCCAGTCGGACGTGCAATACAACGCCGTCAAGGGCGTGGGCCAGTTCAAGGACGCGGGCGCGGTGGGCGACCTGCGCGCCGTGTTCGCGGTGCACCCCGAGCCCTTCACCGTGGTGGCCCGCAAGGAGGCCAACATCGCCAAGTTCGAGGACTTCAAGGGCAGGCGCTTCAACGTGGGCAACCCCGGCTCGGGCACGCGCTCGTCGATGGAGGAACTGCTCGCGGCCATGGGCTGGAAGCTGTCGGACTTCTCGCTCGCCTCCGAGCTCAAGGCCGACGAGCACGGCCCCGCGCTATGCGACGGCAAGGTGGACGGCTTCTTCTACGGCGTGGGCCACCCCAGCGCCAACATCCAGGACCCCACGACCTCGTGCGGCGCCAAGCTGGTCTCGCTGCAGGGCCCCGTGGTGGACAAGCTCGTGGCCGACAAGCCCTACTACGCCAAGGTCACCATCCCGGCCGGCCTGTACCCGAACAACCCGCAGGCCACCAACACCTACGGCGTGCTGGCGACGGTGGTGGCGTCGAGCAAGACGCCCGCCGACACGGTGTACGCCGTGACCAAGGCGGTGTTCGACAACTTCGACGAGTTCAAGAAGCTGCACCCGGCCCTGGCCAACCTCACGCCGCAGAGCATGGTGAAGGATGGCCTGAGCGCGCCGCTGCACGAGGGCGCCGCGCGCTACTACAAGGAAAAGGGCTGGATCCAGTAAGCCTGCGCGCAAGGCGGCGATCCCCCACCGAGGGCGAAGGCGACTTCGCCCTTTTTTGATAGTCCCCTACCCGGAACCACGCCATGGCCACCGACATCGAAAAAGCCCCCGAGGCGCTGCAGCAGCTCGTCGCCGACGCCGACACGGGCGGGCGCCAGCCCCAGGGGCTGACGAAGCACTTCCTCTTCGCCGTGGCGCTGGCCTGGGCGCTGTTCCAGTACTGGTACGCCTCGCCGCTGCCGTTCGCGCTGGGCTGGGGGGTGCTCAACGACACCGAGGCGCGCTCCATCCACCTGGCCTTCGCGCTGTTCCTCGCGTTCGCCGCGTGGCCGGCGTCCCGGCGCTCGCCGCGCGACCGCGTGCCCGCGGCCGACTGGCTGCTGGCCGCCGTGGCGGCGTTCGCGGGCGCGTACATCATGGTGTTCTACGCCGAGATCGCCATGCGCCCGGGCACGCCGTCCACCCTGGACATCGTGGTCTCCACCGTGGGCCTGGTGCTGCTGCTCGAAGCCACGCGCCGCGCCGTGGGCTGGCCCATGGCGGCGCTGGCCGTGTTCTTCATCGCCTACTGCATGCTGGGGCCCTGGCTGCCCGAGGTGGTGGCGCACAAGGGCGCGTCGCTGAACCGGCTGCTCTCGCACATGTGGCTGACCACCGAGGGCGTGTACGGCATCGCGCTGGGCGTGTCGGCCGGCACCATCTTCGTGTACGTGCTGTTCGGCGCGCTGCTGGACCGGGGCGGCGGCGGCAACTACATGATGCAGGTGAGCTTCGCGGCGCTGGGCCACCTGCGCGGCGGCCCGGCCAAGGTGGCGGTGGTGTCGTCGGCGCTCAACGGCACCATCTCGGGCTCGTCGGTGGCCAACGTGGTCTCGGGCGGCATCTTCACCATTCCGCTCATGAAGAAGGCGGGCTACGGCGGCGTGAAGGCGGGGGCCATCGAGACCATGTCCTCGGTGGACGGCCAGATCATGCCGCCCGTGATGGGCGCCGCCGCCTTCCTGATGGTGGAGTACGTGGGCATCCCGTATTCCGACATCGTCAAGCACGCCTTCCTGCCCGCCATCCTGTCGTACCTGGGCCTGTTCTACATCGTGCACCTGGAGGCGCTCAAGCTCGGCATGCAGCCCATCGTGCAGCGCGCGCCGCAGCCCTGGCGCACGCGCGTGCTGCGCAACCTGATCGGCGTGTCGGGCACGCTGGTGCTCGTCGGGGCGCTGTACTACCTGTTCGAGGCGCTCAAGGCCGGCCTGGGCGCCGCCGCGCCCTGGGCCATCGGCGGCGTGGTGCTGGCGCTGTACATCGCCGCCGTGTGGCAGGCAGCCTCCTGCCCCGACCTGCCGGAGGACATCGACATCGACAACCCCCAGCACCTGCAGACCTGGCCCACGGTGCGCGCGGGCCTGCACTTCGTGATGCCCATCGGCATCCTGATCTGGTGCCTGATGGTCGAGGAAATGTCGCCCGCGCTCTCGGCGTTCTGGGCCGTGACCGCGCTGGCCGTGCTGATGCTCACGCAGCACCCGCTGATCGCGCTGTTCCGCCGCACGGGCGACATGGCTGCGGCCTGGAAGGAGGGCGCGCTGTCGGTGGTGGAGGGCTTCCACAACGGCGCGCGCAACATGATCGGCATCGGCGTGGCCACGGCCACGGCGGGCATCATCGTGGGCGGCATCACGCTCACCGGGCTGGGCCTGCGCATGACGGAGTTCGTGGAGTTCGTCTCGCAGGGCAACGTGATCCTGATGCTGCTGTTCGTGGCCGCCTCGTGCCTCGTCATCGGCCTGGGCGTGCCCACCACGGCCAACTACATCCTGGTGGCCACGCTCATGGCGCCGGTGGTGGTGGAGCTGGGCGCGCAGTCGGGCATGGTCATCCCGCTGATCGCCGTGCACATGTTCGTCTTCTACTACGGCATCATGGCGGACATCACGCCACCGGTGGGGCTGGCCACCTTCGCGGCGGCGGCCATCTCGGGCGAGGACGCGGTGGCCACCGGCGTGCAGGGCGCCATCTATGCGGCGCGCACGCTGATCCTGCCGTTCATCTGGATCTTCAACCCCCAGCTCCTGCTGATCAACGTGGACGGCACCTGGGAGTTCATCCGCGTGCTGGCCGCCAGCATCGGCGCCATGCTGCTGTTCGCTGCCGTGACGATGAACTGGTTCCGCATCAAGAACCGCTGGTGGGAGACGCTGGCGCTGGTGGTGGCCGTGGTATTCCTGTTCCGCCCCGACCTGTTCATGGACCGCATCGCCCCCGAGTACGCCAGCGCGCCGCCCGCGCAGGTGGTCGACATCGCGCGCGACGTGCCCGCAGACGGCCGCATCATCCTGGAGATCGCGGGCACCAACCTCGAAGGCCAGGACCTGACCAAGACCGTGGCCCTGCAGCTGGGCGATGCCGGCGCCGACGGCCGCAAGCGGCTGGCCGACGCCGGCCTGCAGCTCGTGCCGCTGGGCAGCGCGGTGCAGATCGGGGCCGTGAAGTTCGGCTCGCGCGCCACCAAGGCCGGCTTCGAGCAGGGCTGGGAAGTCAAGGGCGTGAAGGTGCGCACCGACCGCCCCACCGCGCACTGGTTCTACCTGCCGGCGCTGGCCCTGGTGCTGCTGGTGTGGTTCTCGCAGGGGCTGCGCATGCGGGCACGCCCGCACGCGGCGGCCGGGGCCGCAGCATGACGCGCATCGCCCTCATCCACGCGCTGGCGCACTCGGTGGAGCCCATCAACGCGGCCCTGGCGCGCGACTGGCCCGAGGCCCAGCGCATGAACCTGCTGGACGACAGCCTCTCCGCCGACCTGGCCGCCCACGGAACCGGCCTGGACGCCGCCATGCACGAGCGCTTCGCGCGACTGGCCCAGTACGCGGTGGACTGCGGCAGCCACGCCATCCTGTTCACCTGCTCGGCCTTCGGCCCCTGCATCGAGGCCGTGGCGCGCCAGCATGCGCCCCTGCCCGTGCTCAAGCCCAACGAGGCCATGGTGGCCGATGCCGCGGCCCTGGGCGGCGCCGTGGGCCTGATCGCCAGCTTCGCGCCCACGCTGGAGTCCATGCCGCCCGAGTTCCCGCCCGGCACCGTGCTGCACACGGCCTTGGCCGAGGGCGCGCTGGCCGCCCTCAACGCGGGCGACGGCGCGCGCCACGACGCCCTGGTGGCCGACGCGGCCGAGCGTCTGCAGCGCCAGGGCGCGCAGGTGATCGCCCTGGCCCAGTTCAGCATGGCCCGCGCACGCGATGCCGTGGCCGCGCGCACCGGCCTGCCGGTGCTGACCACGGTGGACAGCGCGGTGCGGGCGCTGCGCGGGCGCACCGGAAAATAAGCGTCAAAACAGCCTCCAGCGCTTATCCATCAAGCGCTGGCAGCTATGCTTTTTGATAGTCCAGGGTATCGGGGCTGGCGGGCCCACGTCCGCGCCTTTCCAAACTTTTGCTCCCTTGGTTATTGCCCGATGTTCGGGTAGCTTGCATATCGGATTTCCTTGCTTCGCATGGGCGGGCCCCCTCGCCAGAATTCGCGGCTCCCACCTACTGGAGCCTGCCCGTGAGCGACGCAACATCCCCACCCGACATCGATACCTCCTTCGGCAACCTGCGCATCCGCCGCGTGGCGGGCAGCCTGGGCGGTGAAGTCCTGGACCTCAAGCTCTCGGGCGAACTGGACGACACCACCATCGCCGACCTCACGGCCGCGCTGGTGCACCACAAGGTGCTGTTCTTCCGCGGCCAGACGCACCTGGACGACGCCAGCCACCAGGCCTTCGGCGCGCGCCTGGGCAGGACGGTGGCCCACCCCACGGTGCCCGCGCGCACGGGCACGCGCATCTTCGAACTCGACGCCTCCAAGGGCGGCGGGCGCGCCGACTCGTGGCACACCGACGTGACCTTTCTCGACGCCTTCCCCAAATACGGCATCCTGCGCGGCGTCCAGATCCCCGCCTACGGCGGCGACACGGTGTGGGCCAACACGGTGGCCGCCTATGCGCGCCTGCCCGAAGACCTCAAGCGCCTGGCCGACGGCCTGTGGGCCGTGCACAGCAACGACTACGACTACGGCGCCGAGCGCGTGGTGGTCGAGGAGGAGCGGCTGCGCCACCACCGCACGGTGTTCGTGTCCTCGGTGTTCGAGGCCGAGCACCCCGTGGTGCACGTACACCCGGTGTCGGGCGAGCGCGCGCTGCTGCTGGGCCACTTCGTCAAGAAGATCGCGGGCCTGTCGAGCAGCGAATCGGCGCGCATCTTCGAGATCCTGCAGAACCGCGTGATCCGCCTGGAGAACACGGTGCGCTGGCAGTGGCGGCAGGACGACGTGGCGGTCTGGGACAACCGCGCCACGCAGCACTTCGCGATCAACGACTACGGCACCCAGGCCCGCGTGGTGCGCCGCGTCACCGTGCACGGCGACCCCGCCGTGGCCGTGGACGGCCGCAAGAGCCGCACCCGCACGCGGCCCGAAGCCACCAACGACGCGCAGATCGACACCTTGATCACCGCCACCGCCTGAATGAAACCACCCCCTGAGTCGCTTCGCGCCTTCCCCCTCTCTCGTCTCGCTGCGCGAGCCGGGAGGGGGAAGCCCCCAGTGCGGCGGGGCGGCCCTTGCACGGGGGCACTGGCCCAGGCTGCGCCAGTTCCATCGGCCAGGCGCAATGACAACGGACCCCGACACTGCCACCTCACGGAATGATCCATATGACCCAACGACGCCACCTGCTCCAGGCCGCATCCGCCCTGGGCGCCAGCGCCCTGCTCCCCGGCTTCGCCCACGCCCAGAGCGGTGCGAAGAAGTTCCAGGGCGTGACCCTGAACGTCTCCACCTTCAGCGCGGCCTACCCCAAGCTGCTGCAGCAGTACCTGCCCGAGTTCGAGGCGCTCACGGGCGCCAAGGTGAACTACGACGCGCCCTCGTTCCCCGTCTACAACCAGCGCGCGGACCTGGAGCTGTCCACCAAGGGCTCGGCCTACGACGTGGTGAACGTGACCTTCATCTATTCGAGCCGCTGGATCAACTCGGGCTGGCTCACCCCGCTGGACGACTTCATCAGGAACCCCAACCTCACGCCCGCCGACTGGGACGTGAACGACTTCCTGCCCGGCGCCCGCGCACCCGAGACGGGGCGCGACGGCAAGCTCTACGGCATTCCGTGGACGGCCGAGGCCCTGCTGTCCGCCTCCTCGCGCTTCGACCTGGTGCAGCAGGCGGGCCTGGCCTACCCCGACACCACGGACGACCTGGTGAAGGTGCTGCGCGCCGTGAACAAGAAGGAGCGCGTGGCGGGCTTCGTCTCGGACAGCCACTACGGCTGGACCTTCGTGCCCTACCTGCACGCCTTCGGCGGCGACGTGTTCCGCAAGGCGCCCGACGACCTCTACCCCACGCTCGACACGCCCGAGGCCATCGCCGCGGCCGAGTACTACGCCAGCCTGCTGCGCGAGTTCGGGCCCGACGGCGCCATCACCTACACGCCCGACCAGGTGACGCAGGCGCTCAAGCTCGGCCGCGTGAACTTCACCGACGCGGGCCAGCTGCACCTGGCGCAGCTGGGCGACGCGGCCACCAGCAAGACCATCAAGACCCTGAAGTTCGGCCAGGTGCCCAAGGGCCCGGCCGGACGCTTCCCGGGCACGGCCGTGCACGGCCTGGGGATTCCGGTGGGGTCGAAGAACAAGGAGGCCGCCTGGGCCTTCATCCAGTGGGCGCTGTCCAAGCAGACCACGCGCAAGGCCGTGCTGGCGGGCTACGGCTCGCCCGCGCGCCGCTCGGACATCGATTCGCAGGAGTTCCGCGCCAAGCAGGTCATCAACGGCAACGATCTGGCCCAGCTCGCGCTCGATTCGATCGAGCAGGCCTCGAGGACCGGGCACATGAAGTACCGCACGGTGTCGGTCTACCCGCAGGTGGACCAGCAGCTCAACAAGGCGATCGCCCTGATCGCCTCGGGCCAGGCCAGCGCCAGGCAGGCGCTGCAGCAGGCCCAGGCGCAGTCGATCACCGAGCTCAAGCGCGCGGGGCAGAACCTCTGATCCGTCGCCCATGAGCACGACGCTGACCCTGCACCCCGGCACGGGCTGGGAGGCCGCCCGCCGCCGCGCCTTCCTCTGGGGGCTGCTGCCCTCGCTGGCGGTGCTGCTGGCCATCACGCTGGTGCCGGCCGCCGCGCTGCTGGTGGCCAGCTTCACGCCGCTGAGCCTCACGGACGCGGCGGGCACCTTCCGTTTCGACGACCCGCTGGTCAACTACCGCCACCTGCTGGAGGACGAGCGCTTTCTGCGCTCCATCGCCACGCAGCTCAAGCTGTCGGCCTCCAGCGTGGCGCTGCAGCTCGCGGTGGGCCTGGCGCTGGCGCTGCTGCTCAACGGGCGTTCGAAACTGCTCCGCGCCACGCGCACCGCGTTCCTGGTCCCCATGGTGCTGCCGCCCATCGTGGTGGCGCTGATCTGGAAGATCCTGTACACGCCCGATGTGAGCCCCGTGCACCGCGCGCTGGAGGCCGTGGGCCTGCCCGTGCGCTCGCTGATCGCCAACCCCGACACGGCGCTGTGGGCCATCTCGCTGGCCGACACCTGGCAGTGGTTCCCGTTCACCATGCTCATGGTGCTGGCCGCGCTGCAGATGGTGCCCGACGAGCCGCTGGAGGCCGCGAGCCTGGACGGCGCCAACCGCCGGCAGCTGTTCCGCTACATCGTGTTCCCCCACATCCGGCCGGTGCTGGTGGTGTGCGGGCTGTTCCGGCTGATCGACAGCTTCAAGGCCTTTCCGCTGATCTACGTGCTGACCGACGGCGGCCCCGGCACGGTGACCGAGGTGACCAACTACTACGGCTTCATCCAGGCCTTCAACTTCTCCTACTGGGGCTATGCGAGCGCCATCGCCATGGTGATCCTCGCGGGCGTGTTCGCGCTCAGCTGGCTGGTGGGACGACTCGGATGGAACGACCATGACAAGCGCTAACCCCACCTTTTCCCCGCCGATCTCCACGCCCATCGCCACGCACCTGCCCCCGCCCGCTCCGCGCACCCGTGCGGAGCCCGCCGGCGAGCCGCCCCTGTCCGGCACGCGCCGCGCGGGCTGGCTGCGCCGCCATGCGCGCGGCATCGCGGCCGTGGCGCTGCTGCTGGTGGTGATGTTCCCCTTCCTGTGGCTGGTGCAGCTGGCCTTCAAGCCCGGCGCGGAGATCTTCGAGGACAGCCTGTTCTTCGTGCCCACGCTGGAGGGCTTTCGCAGCCTGCTGCAGGGCAACTTCCTCAAGTCGTTCTGGAACAGCCTGGCGGTGAGCACGCTGTCCACCGGCTTGTCGCTGCTGATCGGCGTGCCCGCGGCCTACGCGCTCACGCGCTGGCAGTTCAAGTGGCGGCGCCACGTGGCGCTGTGGATCCTGGTGACGCGCATGGCGCCGCCCATCGCCTTCACCATCCCGTTCTTCCTGGCCTACCGCTGGCTGGGGCTGCAGGACACCGTCCTGGGCCTGGCCATCGTCTACCTCACCTTCAACCTGGCCATCGTGATCTGGCTGATGCAGACCTTCTTCGAGGCCGTGCCCACGGCCCTCGAAGAGGCCGCCTACATCGACGGCTGCGGCGTGTGGCAGGCGTTCTGGCGCATCACGCTGCCGCTGGCATCGCCCGGGCTGGCGGCCACGGCCGTGCTGTGCTTCATCTTTGCGTGGAACGACTTCTTCTACGCCCTCATCCTCACGCGCACCAACGCCATCACGGCGCCCGTGGCCATCGTGAACTTCCTGCAGTACGAAGGCTGGGAGTGGACCAAGATCGCCGCCAGCGGCACGCTGGTGATGTTCCCGGTGGTGATCTTCACGGTGCTGGTGCGCACCTACCTCGTCCGCGGGCTGACCGCCGGTGGAGTCAAGGACTGACATGGCCGCCCTTTCCCTCGAAAAAATCGTCAAGCACTACGGCAGCACGCCGGTCATCCACGGCGTGGACATCGACATCCGCGACGGCGAGTTCGTCGCGCTGGTCGGCCCCTCGGGCTGCGGCAAGTCCACGCTGCTGCGCGCCATCGCGGGGCTGGAGTCCATCACCAGCGGCGCGATCCGGCTGGGCGGGCGCGTCATCAACGACGTGGCGCCCAAGGACCGCAACATCGCTATGGTGTTCCAGAACTACGCGCTCTACCCGCACATGACGGTGGCGCAGAACCTGGGCTTTGCGCTCAAGCTGCAGGGCGAGGACAAGGCGCGCATCCAGCGCCGCGTTCATGAAGTGGCCGCCATCCTTGGCCTGGAGACGCTGCTCGGCCGCACGCCGCGCCAGCTCTCGGGCGGGCAGCGCCAGCGCGTGGCCATGGGCCGCGCCATCGTGCGCCAGCCCGATGCCTTCCTGTTCGACGAACCGCTGTCCAACCTGGACGCCAAGCTGCGCGTGCAGGTGCGCACCGAGATCAAGGCGCTGCACCAACGCCTCTCCACCACCACCGTCTACGTCACGCACGACCAGGTGGAGGCCATGACGCTGGCCGACCGCATCGTGGTGCTCAGGGACGGCGTGGTCGAGCAGGTGGGCGCGCCGCTGGAGCTGTACGACCGCCCGGCCAATGCCTTCGTGGCGGGCTTCATCGGCTCGCCGGCCATGAACTTCATCCCCGGCCGCCTGCACCTGGACGGCGCGGCCAGCGTGGTGACCGACGACGGCCTGCGCCTGCCCCTGGCCCAGCCCCCGCGCGGGCGGCACGGCGACAGCGTGCTGTACGGCGCGCGGCCCGAGCACTTCGCGCTGGACAGCAGCGGCGCGGGCCTGCCGGCCGAGGTGGTGGTGGTGGAGCCCACGGGCTCGGAAACGCAGGTGGCCGTGCGGCTGGACGGGCGGCACGCGGTGCTGGCGGCCTTTCGCGAGCGCGTGGACCTGCGCCCCGGCGACGCGCTGCAGCTGCTGCCCGTGGCGGCGCAGGCCCACCTGTTCGACGCCGCCAGCGGTGCGCGTTTGAACTGAGGGGACTCAGAGCCGGTGGCTGCGGTCGCCGCGCGCGAAGCCCATCGGCTCCCATGCCTCGCCCGCGCCCAGGGCCAGCACCTTGAACAGTTCGCCCATCTCGTGTTCCATGATCAATTTGGCCGCCGTCGCCCGCTGGTCCTGCGGCAGCAGCTCCATTTTTGGTAGCAAACCGCAGTTGATGAGAAAGTGCGCCTGCGTGGTGTAGCCCAAGACTTGAAGGCCCGCCTCCTGCGCGGCCAGGGCCATGGCGGTGAAGTTGACGTGGGCGGTGATGTCCTTCAGGCCCACGTCCGCCAGCGGGTCGCCATCGGCCTGGTGGCCCTGGTGACACATCACGGTGCCCATGTGGCGCTGGGGGTGGTAGTACTCGCTTTCGCCAAAGCCATAGTCGATGAGGAAAGCCGCGCCGCGCTCCAGCCGGTCGGCCAGCGTGCGGAGGAAGCCTTCGCCCTGCGGGTGGATCTCGGTCAGGTAGTCGTGCGGGCCGTCGATGTCCATGGGCGGGCGCAGGCCGGTGGGCACGTCGGCCCAGGCTAAGGCGCCTTCGTGCACCGCCACGCCGCGCTCGTGCCATACGCCGCCCACGCGGGCCAGCAGGCGCACGGGCATGGCGTCCAGCACCTCGTTGCCCACGACCACGCCTTCGAGCTTCTCGGGCAGCGCATCCGCCCAGCGCAGCTTGTGCGCGTGCGGCGCCAGCCGCGCCTGTTGGCGCGCGCGCAGGCTGCCCGACAGATCGACGATGGTGTAGCGCCGAACCCTGTCGCCCAGGGCGTCGAGCAACTGCAGCGCCAGCGCGCCCGAGCCCGCGCCGAATTCCCAGATTTCATCCGTGCCCGTGGCCGCGAACGCCTCGCCCACCTGCGCGGCCAGGGTCTGGCCGAACAGGGGCGTCAGTTCCGGCGCCGTCACGAAGTCACTGCCCGACTGCGGCATGGCGCCGAATTTAGCGCTGTTGTTGGCGTAGTAGCCCAGACCCGGCGTGTACAGGGCCAGCTCCATGAAGCGGTCGAAGCCGATCCAGCCCTCGGCGGCGGCAATGGCCTCGCCGATGTGCGCTTGCAGGGCGGTCGTTAAAATTGAGGGTTCGTTCGTCACGCGTCCATTGTCTCCCCAGTCGTCCCTCCAATGCCCTCCCCTTCCCGCCCCCGCACCGTCCTGGTGACCGGCGCCGCCCGGCGCCTGGGGCGCAGCATCGCCCTGGCGTTGGCGGCGGGGGGCTGGCAGGTGGCGGTGCACTATCGGCATTCCGAGCAGGATGCTATTGAAACCGTAGCTGCTTGCGCACAACTGGCGGGCGCCAGTGCCCATTTTGATGCTGATTTTGACGACGAAGCCGCCGTGCGCGCGCTGCTGCCGCGCGTGGCCGCGCACTTCGGCGGCATGGATGCGGTGGTCAACAGCGCCTCGCTGTTCGAGCACGACACGGCGCAGACCTTCGGCTTCGCGGCGCTGGAGCAGCACCTGCGCAGCAACACCGCCGCGCCCGTGCTGCTGGCCCAGGCCCTGCATGCGCACCTGGAAAGCCGGAACGCCACGGGCGCCGTGGTGAACCTGCTGGACCAGAAGCTCTGGAACCCCAACCCCGATTTCTTCAGCTACACGCTGTCCAAGGCCGCGCTCGAAGCCGCCGGCACCCTGCTGGCGCAGGCCCTGGCGCCGCGCGTGCGCGTGGTGGGCGTGGCGCCGGGCCTCACGCTGACCAGCCACATGCTCTCGCCCGAGCGCTTCGCCCAACTGCATGCGCTGAGCCCGCTGGGCCGCTCGTCCACCCCCGAGGACGTGGCCGCCACCGTGCGCTTCGCGCTGGAGAACGGCTCCATCACCGGCACCACGCTGCTGGTCGATGGCGGCCAGCACCTGATGCGGTTCGAGCGCGACTTTTCCCTGATGTGACGAAGCCCCTATGCAGAACCACGCCGCCGGCACCCAGATCCTCACGCTCACCGGATTGCGCTTCGACGCCAACCTGGGCATCCTGTCGCACGAGAAAGAGGCCCCGCAGCCCATCCAGGTGGACGCCGAGCTCAGCCTGGGCACCCAGCCGCTGAGCCCGCGCGACGACGACATCCTGCACGTGCTGGACTACCGCAAGGTGCGCCAGATCATCATCGACGAGTGCCAGGCCGAGCACGTGAACCTGCTGGAGAGCCTGATCGGCAAGCTGGCCCACCGCCTGATGCAGCTGCCCGGCGTGCAGGGCGTGCGCGTGAAGATCGCCAAGCTGGAAATATTCGACGACTGCGAAGTGGCGATCCGCATCGAAACCGGACAGTGGTGAAACAAGCAATGACGACGATGACGATAGAAACCGACACCCCGCCGCGCCTGAAGATCGAGCGCGAGGCCCACAAGCTCGAAAAGCGCCTGTGCCGCGAGGTGGGCCGCGCCATCACCGACTTCAACATGATCGAGGAAGGCGACAAGGTGATGGTGTGCATGTCCGGCGGCAAGGACAGCTATGCGCTGCTGGACATTTTGCTAAAGCTGAAGGCCCGCGCGCCCATCCATTTCGACCTGGTGGCCGTGAACCTGGACCAGAAGCAGCCCGGCTTCCCCGAGCACGTGCTGCCCGAATACCTGACGGGCACCGGCGTGCCCTTCCACATCGAGAACGAAGACACCTACAGCATCGTCAAGCGCCTGATCCCCGAGGGCAAGACCACCTGCAGCCTGTGCAGCCGCCTGCGCCGGGGCATCCTGTACCGCGTGGCCGACGAGTTGGGCGCCACCAAGATCGCGCTGGGCCACCACCGCGACGACATCCTGCAGACGCTGCTGCTCAACATGTTCTTCGGCGGCAAGATGAAGAGCATGCCCCCGAAGCTGGTCAGCGACGACGGCCGCCACGTGGTCATCCGCCCCCTGGCCTATGTGCCCGAGAAGGACACGGCGCGCTGGGCGCAGCACCGCCAGTTCCCCATCATCCCGTGCAACCTGTGCGGCAGCCAGGAGAACCTGCAGCGCAAGCAGGTGGGCGAGATGCTGCGCGAGTGGGAGAAAAAGTACCCGGGCCGCGTGGAGAACATGTTCAACGCGCTGCAGAACGTGGTGCCCTCGCACCTGCTCGACGGCAGCCTGTACGACTTCCAGAACGCCAAGGCCACGGGCGTGGCCGACGAAAACGGCGACAAGGCCTTCGACAAGGAAGAGTTTTCGGCGCCGCAGTTGGCGCCGCTGCCGGGCGTGCAGGTGGTGCAGCTGTCGTGACGATGGTGAACCTCGGCGGGTGCACCGGGCTCCAACACGGATCGTTGTCCACTTTCCAGCCAAGGAGTTTCACATGATGCGCCGATGGATTCACACGCTGTTTCTTTGTACGGCCGCAGCCGTCCTGGCGGGCTGCAGCACCGGCCCCCGGATCGTCGAGGGCCAGGTCCAGAGCTTTTCCACCCTGGCGGCCGTGCCCACGCCCGCCACTTACCGTATCGAACGCCTGCCTTCGCAGCAAGTGCCCTCGTTCGAGCCCATCGCGGCGCTGGCCGAGCAGGCGCTGGCCCGCGCGGGCCTCGTGCGCGACGACGCGGCCCCGCGGCTGCTCGTGCAGATCGGCGTGCAGGCCGACGCCGTGCCGCGCTACGACCCCTTCACCAGCTACGGCCCCTGGGGCTTCGGCGGCTGGTACGGCCGGGGATGGGGCTGGGGCATGCACGGCGCCTGGCGCTTCGGCGAACCCACGCCGCTGCACCGCCGCGCGGTGAGCCTCATGATGCGCGACGCGGCCACCCAGGCCGTGGTGTACGAGACCTCGGCGGTGCACGAGGACGTGTGGGTCAGCGACCCGGCCGTCTACGGCGTGCTGTTCGACGCCGCGCTGAACGGTTTCCCCAAGCCGCCACAAGGCGGGCGCGAAGTGCGCCTGCCGCTGCCGGCCGCCCAACCCTGACTTTTTCTCCTTCTCCCTGCCGCCCGCCTGCATGCAAGCCACCCGTATCGTTGCCGTCCGCCACGGCGAAACCGCCTGGAACGTGGACACCCGCATCCAGGGCCACCTGGACATTCCCCTCAACGACACGGGCCTGTGGCAGGCCGAGCAGCTGGGCCAGGCGCTGGCGGGCGAGGCCATCGCCGCCATCTACACCAGCGACCTTCAGCGCGCCCATGCCACGGCCCAGGCCGTGGCACGCACCACCGGCGCCCCGCTCACGCCCGAACCCGGGCTGCGCGAACGCAGCTTCGGCCACTTCCAGGGCCGCACCTTCGCCGAGATCCAGGCCGAGCTGCCCGAGGAGGCCCGCCTCTGGCGCACGCGCGATCCGCACTACACGCCCGAGGGCGGCGAATCCCTGGTCACGCTGCGCGACCGCATCGAGCGCACCGTGGCCGCGCTCGCCACGCAGCACCCCGGCGAGCAGATCGTGGTGGTGGCCCACGGCGGCGTGCTCGACGTGCTGTACCGCCTGGCCACGCGCCAGGACATCCAGGCGCCGCGCACCTGGCAGCTGTCCAACGCGGCCATCAACCGCCTGCTGTGGACCGAGGGCGGCCTGACCCTGGTCGGCTGGGCGGACACCCAGCACCTGGACGGCGCGGCGCGCGATGAGACGCACACCTGATCCCCCGGGTTGATGCCAGGGACGCGCCGGCCTGATCGCGGCAAGAATCCGGGGATATGAGCCCCAGCCAGATCATCGTCCTCGCCACGCCCGTCTTCTTCGCACTGATCGCCATCGAGGTCGCCGTGGCCCACCGGCGCCAGCGCAGCCAGTACCGCCTGGCCGATGCGGTCAGCAGCATCAGCCTTGGGGCTCTCAGCCAGACCAGCGCCGTGTTCACGCGGCTCTTGCGCGTGGGCATCTACACCGCCCTGTTCGAGCACGTGGCGCTGTGGCGCAACGACGCCTTCTGGACCAGCCTGCCCGGCTGGCTGCTGGCGCTGCTGTTCTATGACCTGTGCTACTACTGGCTGCACCGCATGGGGCACGAATCGGCCGTGCTGTGGGCCGCGCACGCGGTGCACCACCAGAGCCAGGACTACAACCTCAGCACCGCGCTGCGCCAGACCAGCTCGGGCGCGCTGCTGGGCTGGGTCTTCTACGTGCCCATGGCGCTGGCGGGCGTGCCGCCGCTGGTGTTCGGCGTGGTGGCGCTCATCGATCTGCTCTACCAGTTCTGGGTGCACACCGAGCAGGTGGGGCGCCTGGGCTGGTTCGACCGCTGGTTCTGCAGCCCCAGCAACCACCGCGTGCACCATGCGGTGAACGACGCCTACCTGGACAAGAACTATGGCGGCATCCTCATCGTGTGGGACCGCCTGTTCGGCACCTTCAAGGACGAGGACGACCGCGAGAAGTGCGTCTACGGCACGCGCGGCCTGCTCAACAGCTGGGACCCGCTGTGGGCCAATGCCCAGGTGTACGCGGGCCTGGCGCGCGACAGCTGGCACGCGCGCCACTGGGTGGACAAACTGCGCGTGTGGATCAAGCCCCCGGGCTGGCGCCCGGCGGACGTGGCCGAGCGGTTCCCGAAGCCCGCGTTCAGCATGGCGCAGATGCAGCTCTACCACCCACTCATGTCCCGCGCGGTGCAGTGGTTCGCGCTGCTGCAGTTCGTGCTGCTGCTCGCGGGCGTGGCGGCCTTCCTGTGGCAGGCCGACAGCGCCCCGCTGGCGCACAACGCCGTCTGGTTCGCCGTGCTGCTCACCGCGCAGTGGTCGCTGGGCGCCGTGATGCAGGGGCGCATCGGCATGTGGATGGCGCTGATGCTGCAAAGCGCCGCGCTGGCCACGGCGACCAGCGCGCTGGGGCTCACGCAATGGCACTGGCTGTTCAAGCCGCTGACGATGGTGATTGCTCTTGTTTTGGTAGCTTGCAGCGCTTACCCAAAAAGCGCCAGAGGCCGATTTGGCTTGAAATCCCTTGCACTGCTGGCGGCGGCGTTGGCGGGCTCGCTGGCGGGTGACGTGTTCCTGATGTTCGGCGGCTTCTTCATCCCCGGCCTGGTGAGCTTCCTTGTAGCGCACCTGTTCTACGTGGCGCTGTTCAAGCACGGCCAGCGCTGGTTCCCTCACCGGGGCGCGCTGGCCGCCACGCTCGGCATCGGCGCGGCGATGTACGCCTTCCTGTGGACGGGCGGCCTGCCCGCTGCGCTGCGCGCGCCCGTGGCGGCCTACGTGCTGGTGATCGCGCTGATGGCCGCCCAGGCCATCGGGCGGGCGACGGTGCTGCGCGACGGACCGTCGGTGCTGGTGGCGGTGGGCGCGGGCTTCTTCATGCTCAGCGATTCGCTGCTGGCCACCAACCGCTTCGTGCAGCCGCTGCCCATGGCGCAGGTGTGGGTGCTGGCGACGTACTACGCGGCGCAGGCGCTGATCGTGGCGGGGGTGCTGCGGCAGCCACCGCCGCAGTCCGAGCCCGTCACACCCCAAACAGGTCCTGCCCACTCGCCTTTGGCGGCGTGACCCCCAGGTGCCGGAAGGCCGCCAGCGTGGCCACGCGCCCGCGCGGCGTGCGCTGCAGAAAGCCCTGCTGGATCAGGTAGGGCTCGATCACGTCCTCGATGGTGCCCGCCTCCTCGCCGATGCTGGCCGCAATGTTGTCCAGCCCCACGGGCCCGCCGTCGAAGCGGTGCACCACGGCTTCGAGCAGCTTGCGGTCCATCACGTCGAAGCCCTGCGGGTCCACGTCGAGCATCGCCAGGGCGCGATCGGCGATGGACTTGGTGATGCGGCCGTCGCCCTTGACCTCGGCGTAGTCGCGCACGCGGCGCAGCAGCCGGTTGGCGATGCGCGGCGTGCCGCGCGAGCGGCGGGCGATCTCGAAGCCGCCGTCCGCGTCCATGGGCGCGTTCAGCAGGCCCGCGCTGCGCGCCACGATGCGCGCCAGCTCCTCGGGCGTGTAGAACTCCAGCCGCGCCACGATGCCGAAGCGGTCGCGCAGCGGGTTGGTGAGCATGCCGGCGCGCGTGGTGGCGCCCACCAGGGTGAAGGGCTGCAGGTCGAGCTTGATGCTGCGCGCGGCGGGGCCTTCGCCGATCATGATGTCGATCTGGTAGTCCTCCAGCGCGGGGTAGAGGATTTCCTCGACCACGGGCGAGAGGCGGTGGATCTCGTCGATGAAGAGAACGTCGTTCTTCTCCAGGTTGGTCAGCAGCGCGGCCAGGTCCTTGGGCTTTTCGAGCACGGGGCCGCTGGTCTGGCGCAGGTTCACGCCCAGCTCGGCGGCGATGATGTGGCTGAGGGTGGTCTTGCCCAGGCCGGGCGGACCGAACAGCAGCACGTGGTCCAGCGCCTCGGAGCGCTTCTTCGCCGCGCCGATGAATATCTCCAGCTGCTCGCGCGCCTTGGCCTGGCCCACGTATTCCTGCAGCAGCTTGGGGCGCAGGGCGCGTTCGATGGCCTCCTCCTGCGGGGAGGCGGGGGCGGCGGAGACGACGCGCTTGGCCGGGGTGGGGGAGAAATCGTCGGTCTGGATGGTCATGTGTTGCGGATCAGGGGGTGTAGCCCGGCATCAGCCAGTTCTTGAGGGATGCCCGGAAGGCCGTATCGAAGCGGCCGTACTGGTCCCGCCCCGCCGGATCGATGCAGCTCGCGGAGCCGCCGTACAACTGCCCCACCAGATAGCGCTTGCCATCGAGCGGATAGAACAGGCCGGAGCCGCTGCTGCCCCCTTCGGTGATGCCCTGGCTCCAGCCCACGGTGAGAAAGCGGCCCAGTTGCGCCGTGCTGGTCGCGCACAGCTCGTTGGCACAGTTGCTGTACTGCGTAACCACGCCACTGCTGGTCTTCTGCAGATCGCCCTTGGGGTGGTGGATGCCGACGACGGACGCGCTCTGCGGCAAGCTGCCGAAGTAACTGCCCGCGAACACGGTGCCCTGCGGAGCCGACGTGTTCAGGCGCATGAACGAGGTGTCGGTGGCGGCATCTGCATACAGCAGCACCGCACCGCCGGCCACGCGCTGCGTCGCGGGGTTCGGGCTGCCGCTGTTGCAGGCCGTGGAGTGATAGAACCAGTCGGTGGTCAGCGTCGATGCGACCGTCTGCGTGGAGATGCAGTGGTGCGCGCTCAGGAAATACGGCGTGGTGCTGCCTTGCGCGTCGTTGACCAGCGTGCCCGTGCACAGGTAGCTGCCGCCGTTGCGCACGAAGATCATGCGTGCCACCGACCGGCTTTCGCTGGCCAACTCGGGCCGGCACGACACGTCGATGTTGCAGGTGCCCGCTTCGCCCACCTTGGCCATCGTGGCCTCGGCGGCATCACCTGGCGCGACGAAGAAGTGCGAGAGCGTGGGCACGGCGATGTCCAATTCCGCCAGCAAGGCGCCCGCCGGAAGCTCCAGCTCCAGCGTGGTCTCGGCACCTCCAAAATCAGGCCCCCAGTAGGTGCGCGCCGCATCACCGGCATCCCCCGCTGCCAGGTTGCGCTGCAGGGTCTGCAGCACCTGTTCGCCCGTCACCGTGACCACGCCGTCCTGCACGCCAGCCTGCGCATGGAACCGCAGGACCGCGCCCGCAGGAAGGCTGCGCACCAGCACGCCCAGGCGCACGCCGCGCGCGCCGTCGGACGTGAAGCTGATCGCCGCCCGACGTCCACCGCCATCCGCGGCGGTCCATTGCAGCCGCGCCAGCAGATCCTGCCGCGTGGCCGTCAGCGCCACGTCGCGCGGCACGCCGATCTGCTGGGGGCCGCGCTGCAAGGTCTGCGGCTGCCCGTCCAGCAGCCGCGACACGTCACCGATCGGCCCCAGCCGCACGGAAGACGGCACCAGCGGAGCCCTTGACTGCGCCACGGATTTGGCCGCGCCCGGCAGCCCCGTGTCCAAGGGTTCGATGCGGTCCGTGGCGGAAGGGATCACCGGCGTGGTGGGTGCCGTGGGCTCGGCAGGCGTTTCGGCAGCCTTGTCACTGCCGCCGCCACACGCCCCCAGCGCCAGCACGATGCTGGCGCCGAACATCCACCGCAGAGAAAAACGCAGCATCACAAGCCCCTTTGCTACTTCGCCAGCGCCTTGAGCGCGAGCTTGATCCCCTCACTCACCCCCACGTCCACCGGCAGCGCCTTGAGCGCCGCAGCCGCTTCCTTGTCGTTGTAGCCCAGCGCCAGCAGCGCCTGCAGGATGTCGGCCTGCGCATCGCTCGCAGCATGGGCCTTGGCGCCGATGTCCGCCCCCAGCTTGCCCTTGAGCTCCAGCAGCAGCCGCTCGGCCGTCTTCTTGCCGATGCCCGGCACCTTCACCAAACGCCCCGCCTCCTGCAGCGACACGGCCTGCGCCAGGTCGCCCACGCCCAGGCCCGAGAGAATGGCCAGCGCCGTGCGCGGCCCCACGCCGCTGATCTTGATGAGTTCGCGGAACGCCTGGCGCTCCGGCGCGGTGCCGAAGCCGTAGAGAAGCTGCGCGTCCTCGCGCACGATGAACTGCGTGAGCAAGCTCACCCGCTCGCCCACGGCCGGCAGGTTGTAGAAAGTGCTCATGGGCACGTTCACCTCGTAGCCCACGCCGTGGCAGTCCAGCAGCACCTCGGGCGGGTTCTTCTCCAGCAGGGTGCCGGTCAATTTGCCTATCATTGATGTCCTTTGCCGCGCCCTGCGGCGATCCAAACGGAATTATCCGCGTGATCCTGCGCCACACCTTCACCCCCCACAACAACACGCGCCTGTCCCACCTGTGCGGCCCCGCCGACGTGCACCTGCGCACCATCGAGACGGCGCTTTCGGTCAGCATCGCGCACCGGCACGAGCAGTTCAAGGTAGACGGCCCCAAGGCGAAAGCCACGCAGGCCATGGAGCTGCTGCAGGCGCTGTACGAGCGCGCCGACGACCCCGTCACCGAGGACTACCTGCAGCTCATGCTCGCAGGCGACACGGCGCTGGTGGAGGCGCCCGAGGGCGCCATCGTGCTCAACACCCGCCGCGCCGACCTGCGCGGGCGCACGCCCACGCAGAACCTGTACCTCGAAAACATCGCCACGCACGACATCACCTTCGGCATCGGCCCTGCGGGCACGGGCAAGACCTACCTGGCCGTGGCCAGCGCCGTCGATGCGCTGGAGCGCAGCAGCGTGCAGCGCATCGTGCTCACGCGCCCGGCGGTGGAGGCCGGCGAGCGCCTGGGCTTCCTGCCCGGCGACCTGGCGCAGAAGGTGGACCCGTACCTGCGCCCGCTGTACGACGCGCTGTACGAGCTGATGGGCTACGACAAGGTGCAGAAGGCCTTCGAGCGCAACGCGCTGGAGATCGCCCCGCTGGCCTTCATGCGCGGGCGCACGCTGAACAACGCCTTCGTGATCCTGGACGAGGCG
>Ga0222428_100101_pt1 | contig 129655 bp, 129 predicted proteins | sample 2B5Ametagenome_FD_182471 | JGI IMG/M metagenome (GOLD analysis project Ga0222428, IMG submission 182471) | Enriched microbial communities from leaf-cutter ant dump, University of Wisconsin, Madison, United States - 2B5A (version 2) | ecosystem: Environmental > Terrestrial > Nest > Insects nest...
CATGGTGATCACTCCTCACACCCCCGCCCAGCTGTGGATATCTCGGGCAGGGTAGGTTGAACACCTGGGTCAAATTTGGATCGGCAGGGCCCTCACGGGTGGGTCAAATTTCAGTCGGCGCTAACACCCGGGGCGATTCAGAAATTCGGACAGCCCCTCATTGTGTAGCGCACGGCATCTACTCGCACAGCTCGGCACGGACTCACTCGCCACAAACGGGGTTTTGCAGACCTTCCCTAATTGAGCCAAAACAAAAAAGGGCCTAAAAGGCCCTTTTTAAATAAAATTTGGAGCGGGAAATCGGTCTCGAACCGACGACCTCAACCTTGGCAAGGTTGCGCTCTACCAACTGAGCTATTCCCGCATATAACTCAATCAAATGAGTTATTTATCATAGCACAACATCAAAAATGCCAGCTACAAATCTTCAAAAACCCAACGCAATAACGCGTATCTCTCTTGGAGGCGCGGCCCGGAGTCGAACCGGGCTAACCGGATTTGCAATCCGGGGCATAACCGCTTTGCTACCGCGCCAAGCCTTTTGCCACCTTAAAAAACGAAATCGTGAAATTTCATTTTTAATTTTTTGGAGCGGGAAATCGGTCTCGAACCGACGACCTCAACCTTGGCAAGGTTGCGCTCTACCAACTGAGCTATTCCCGCGTTTACCGAAGCTCTACATTGTACAACGTTTGCTGCGATAGGGTGAATTGTAGCGCAAATTTCTCGCCTGTTCCCGAATTTTTTGAATTCAGTGCTTCAAGGTATCGGCTGCAGCTACCTTCTGCGTGGCAGCTGCTGTAGCTGCAGCCACTTCTTCATCCGTCAAAGGTACAGGCTTGGACTCGAGCGCCACGTCGAGCACCTTGTCGATCCACTTGACCGGGACGATCTCCAAGCCGCTCTTCACGTTGTCGGGAATCTCCTGCAGGTCCTTCACGTTCTCCTCAGGGATCAGCACCGTCTTGATGCCGCCACGCAGTGCTGCGAGCAGCTTTTCCTTGAGGCCACCGATCGCCGTGACCTCGCCACGCAGCGTGATTTCGCCAGTCATGGCGACGTCAGCGCGGACAGGAATTCCCGTCAACGCGGACACCAGCGCAGTCGCCATGGCAATGCCTGCGCTAGGGCCATCCTTGGGGGTGGCGCCGTCAGGAACATGGATATGAATGTCGCGCTTTTCAAAAGCCTCGTCCTTGATCCCTAGCATCCGTGCGCGGCTACGCACCACAGTGCGCGCGGCCTCGACGGATTCTTTCATCACATCACCCAGCGAGCCCGTGCGCGTAATGTTGCCTTTGCCAGGCATCGTCGCCGTTTCGATCGTCAGAAGGTCCCCTCCAACCTCCGTCCAAGCCAGACCGACAACCTGCCCCACTTGATTCTGCTGCTCTGCCCGGCCATAGCTGTACTTGCGTACACCAAGATAGTCAGCCAGATTTTCGGCAGTCACTACGACCTGCGGCTCCAGTTTCTTCAACTGCAGCCCCTTGACCACCTTGCGACAGATTTTCGATAGTTCACGCTCCAATGAGCGGACACCCGCTTCACGCGTGTAGTAGCGCACGATGTCACGCACGGCGGCTTCAGTGACCTGCAACTCCGCTTCCCTGACGCCGTTGTTGCCCATCTGTTTAGGCAGCAGATACTTCATGGCAATGCTGGTTTTCTCGTCCTCGGTGTAGCCCGAGAGACGAATGACCTCCATACGGTCTAGGAGTGCCGGAGGAATATTCATCGAGTTGCTGGTGGCAACGAACATCACATCCGACAAGTCGAAATCGACCTCCACATAGTGGTCAGCAAATGTGTGGTTTTGCTCTGGATCCAGTACTTCCAGCAACGCGCTCGAGGGATCCCCCCGGAAATCCGTGCCCAGCTTGTCAATCTCATCAAGCAGGAACAGCGGATTGCGCGTTCCTACCTTGTTGAGGCTCTGCAACACTTTTCCTGGCATGGCACCGATATAGGTGCGACGATGGCCACGAATCTCTGCCTCATCGCGCATGCCTCCAAGCGCCATGCGTACGTACTTGCGGCCCGTGGCTTTAGCGATGGACTGCCCCAGGGAAGTCTTGCCGACACCCGGTGGACCGACGAGGCACAAGATAGGCGCCTTCACCTTATCCACGCGTTGCTGCACTGCGAGGTATTCCATGATGCGATCCTTGACTTTTTCAAGGCCGTAATGGTCTTCGTTCAATACCAATTCCGCGTTCAGCAGATCGTGCTTGATCTTGGTCTTCTTGCTCCACGGCAAGCCTGTGAGTACGTCAATGTAGTTGCGTACCACCGATGCTTCCGCTGACATCGGCGACATCAGCTTGAGCTTCTTCAACTCGGCCTCGGCCTTCTTACGCGCCTCGGCGGGCATGCGCGCAGCCTTGATCTTTTTCTCGATCTCCTCGACATCAGCGCCTTCCTCACCTTCGCCCAGCTCCTTCTGAATGGCCTTGACCTGCTCATTCAGGTAGAAGTCACGCTGGCTCTTTTCCATCTGGCGCTTAACGCGGCCGCGGATGCGCTTATCCACGTTAAGGATATCGACCTCGCGGTCAATTTGTTCAAACAGGTTTTCCAGCCGCTCCTTAACCAGGGCAAGGTCGAGTACAGCCTGTTTGTTCTCAAGCTTGAGCGGCAGATGGGCTGCGATGGTATCGGCCAAACGGCCCGGGTCATCGATACTGGCAATCGATGTCAGGATCTCGGGCGGGATCTTCTTATTCAATTTGACGTATTGGTCAAACTGCTGCATCACCGCACGGCGCAATGCCTCAATCTCGCTAGGCTTGCCATCATCGTCTCCAGACACCTCTGCAACGGGCAAGACGCTGGCTACAAAGTGCGTCTCCTCGTCAGCAATGCCCTGTACCTGCGCACGCTGCTGCCCCTCGACCAGCACCTTCACCGTGCCGTCTGGCAGCTTGAGCATCTGCAAGATCGTCGACACACAGCCCATGTCGAACATATCGGAGGCCGAAGGCTCGTCCTTGGCAGCAGCCTTCTGGGCCACCAGCATGATGCGCCGGTCAGCTTCCATGGCGAGTTCCAGGGCCTTGATGCTCTTGGGGCGTCCCACAAATAGCGGGATCACCATGTGGGGAAAGACGACCACATCGCGCAGCGGCAGCAGGGGCAATTCGACAGGCGCGGAGGGCAAGGGGGCATGTCCAGACATGGCAAACCTCATGAGTCGCTACGTGTCACAACACGCAGCGGAAAATTCTTCAACCCGCTGGTACCGAAATACCAGCCATGGCAAGTGAGAAGCACACGCCTCCCTCAGGAGGCATGTGCCAAGATGGTGGCTTAAAAGCTTCGCGGCAATCCCGTCAGGCCGTCTTGGCGGCCTCGCGGTACACGAGCAACGGCGGCTTGCTCTCCTCGATCGTGGATTCATCCACCACCACCTTTTCCACATTCGCAGCGTTCGGCAGATCAAACATGGTGCCTATCAGGGCCTGCTCAAGGATCGAGCGCAATCCACGCGCCCCCGTCTTACGGGCGAGCGCCTTGCGGGCAATTGCCTTCAACGCTGCGGGGCGAATCTCCAGCTCCACGCCCTCCATGGACAGCAGCTTGCTGTACTGCTTGACCAAGGCGTTCTTGGGCTCCGTGAGAATCTGCACCAGTGCGTCTTCGCTCAGCTCGGCCAGCGAGGTCACCACAGGCATCCGCCCCACCAGTTCGGGAATGATGCCGAACTTGATCAGATCTTCGGGCTCGATGTCTTGGAACACCTCGGAGATGGAACGCTGCTGCTTGCTACGCACGGCAGCGCCAAAGCCGATGCCAGAAGCCTCGGTGCGGTTCTCGATGACCTTCTCCAGTCCGGCAAACGCACCGCCGCAGATGAACAGGATGTTGGTTGTATCGATCTGCAGGAAGTCCTGGTTAGGGTGCTTACGCCCGCCCTGTGGCGGCACGCTGGCCATGGTGCCTTCGATCAGCTTCAGCAAGGCCTGCTGCACCCCCTCACCCGATACATCGCGCGTAATGCTTGGGTTGTCCGACTTGCGCGAGATCTTGTCAATTTCATCGATGTAGACAATGCCGCGCTGCGCTTTCTCCACGTCATAGTTGCAGCTTTGCAGCAGCTTGCTGATGATGTTCTCCACATCCTCGCCAACATAGCCGGCTTCCGTCAGCGTCGTCGCATCGGCCATGACGAAGGGCACATCAAGCTGGCGCGCAAGGGTCTGCGCCAGCAGGGTCTTGCCCGAGCCCGTGGGGCCGATCAACAGGATGTTGCTCTTGGAGAGCTCCACCTCATCCTTGCCCGCCTTATCTTTGTAGCGCAGGCGTTTGTAGTGGTTGTAGACCGCCACGGCCAGCGTGCGCTTGGCCTTCTCCTGACCGATGACGTAGTTGTCTAAGTTGGTCTTGATTTCTGCGGGCGTCGGCAGATCGCCGCGCACATCAGCAACAGCGCCGCCTGCAGGCAGCTCGTCACGGATAATTTCGTTGCACTGGCCAATGCATTCGTCGCAAATAAAAACCGACGAACCGGCGATCAACTTCTTCACTTCATGCTGGCTCTTGCCGCAAAAAGAGCAGTAGAGGGTTTTCTCGCTGGAGGAGCCTTTTTTCTCGGCCATGGGGGCAATGCCTTGTCACTGAATACGTTGGTCGGGGGATGATAGCGAAATAAAAACGGCGTTCCCCGCAGGGGAAACGCCGCTTGGCGCACCTCCCTCAGGCGCGCTTTTCGATGACCTGGTCCACCAGGCCATAGGACTGCGCCTCGGCGGCGCTCAGGTAGTAATCACGCTCGGTATCCTGCTGGATCTTTTCCAGCGGCTGGCCGGTGCGTTCCGCCAGGATCTGGTTGAGCTGCTCGCGGGTTTTGAGGATTTCGCGCGCATGGATCTCGATCTCTGTGGCCTGACCCTGCATGCCACCGAGCGGCTGGTGGATCATCACCTTGGAATTGGGCAGCGCAAAACGCTTGCCCTTGGCTCCCGCGGCCAGCAGGAACGCGCCCATGCTCGCCGCCATGCCCGTGCACAGCGTGGAGACATCCGGCTTGATGAAATTCATGGTGTCGAAAATCGCCAGACCGGCGCTGACCGAACCGCCCGGGGAGTTGATGTAGAACGAAATGTCCTTGTCCGGATTCTCGCTCTCCAGGAACAGCAGTTGCGCCACCACCAGATTGGCGGACTGGTCGTTGACCGGCCCGACCAGGAAGACCACCCGCTCCTTGAGCAGGCGCGAGTAGATGTCGTACGACCGCTCGCCACGGCCCGACTGCTCAATGACCATGGGGATCAGGCCCAGGTTCTGTGTATCCAATGCGCTCATGTTTTCTCCAGTCCAACCAGTACGGCGCGTACTGTACCCAGAAATGAATTGGGGCTTGTGCGCCAAAGCACAAGCCCCTGGAAACAACAAGAATCCGGGGACAGCGCCTGGTGCGACCGTCCCGGGCTTCTCAAGACTCAGCCCTGCTGGCCCATCAGTTCTTCGAAGGAAACGGCCTTGTCGGTGACCTTGGCCTTGCCCAGAACGAAGCTGGTGACGTTGTTTTCCACCACGACAGCCTCGACTTCGGCCAGACGCTGGCGGTCGCCGAAGTACCAGCGCACCACGTCCTCAGGCTTTTCATAGCTGGCGGCCAGCTCATCAATGTGGGCCTTGAGCTGCTCAGGTGTTGCCTGCAGCGCGTTGGCACGCACCAGCTCCGCCAGTACCAGGCCCAGGCGCACGCGGCGCTCTGCCTGGGGACGGAAGATGTCCTCGGGGATCTCGGCCTTATCGGCATCCTTGATGCCACGCTGCTTCAGATCGGCGCGCGCGCCTTCCAGCAGACGGGCGATCTCGGCCTGGATGGCTGCATTGGGCAAATCCAGCTCGGCCTTAGCCACCAGCGCGTCCATCACAGCCTGCTTGTTGCGCGCCATCAGACGGAACTTCACTTCGCGCTCAAGGTTTTTCTTGATGTCGGCGCGCAGGCCTTCCACGGTACCGTCAGCGATGCCGAGGGTCTTGGCGAACTGCTCATTCACCTCGGGCAGGTTGGCGGCCTCGATCTTCTTCAACGTCACCAGGAAGTCGGCTGTCTTGCCGGCCACATCCTTGCCGTGATAGTCCTCAGGGAAGGCCAGCGGGAAGGTCTTGCTCTCGCCCGCCTTCATGCCACGCACGGCATCCTCAAATTCCTTGAGCATCTGGCCTTCGCCGACCAGAAACTGGAAGTCCTCGGCCTTGCCGCCCTGGAAGGGCTCGCCATCGATCTTGCCTTCGAAGTCCACCGTCACGCGGTCACCATCTTCGGCGGGGGCCGTTTGGGCGCGCTGGGCGAACGTGCGGCGCTGCTTACGCAGGATGTCTAGGGTCTTTTCGATGGCAGCTTCGTCCACTTCAGCGGACAGGCGCTCGACCTCAGCGTCCGACAGGTCGGCAATCTTCACTTCGGGAAACACCTCGAACACGGCGTCAAAGGTCACTTGGCCTTCGGGCGCGCCTTCCTTCTCGGTGATGCGCGGCTGGCCAGCCACGCGCAGCTGGGCCTCGTTGGCCGCCTGCGCAAAAGCCTCGCCCACCTTGTCGTTCAGCACTTCGTACTGCACCGAGTAGCCGTAGCGCTGGGCCACCACGCTCAGGGGCACCTTGCCGGGACGGAAGCCATCCATCTTCACGGTACGGGCCAGGCGCTTGAGGCGGGCGTCGACTTCGGTCTGGATGGTGGTCAGGGGCAGGCTCAGCGTGATCTTGCGCTCAAGCTTCTCAAGGGTTTCAACAGTAACGGCCATTTGTGTTCCTAGTATCGGATCGAGGATGTAGATGGTGCCGGCAGCCAAGTGACGCGCTGCGACTCCGCCAAGTCTCGTGGTGCGCGGGGGGGGACTCGAACCCCCACACCCTTGCGGGCGTCAGGACCTAAACCTGGTGCGTCTACCAATTTCGCCACCCGCGCTGGTTTTGCAAACAAACAGGCGGCCATGGAATGCCGCCTGCGTGAATGGGGTCAACCAGTGATTTTAGCTGGTTGTAAGCAAAGCCCCGTAAATTAATGTGCTATCTGCGTGCTGCGCGCTATGGCGACCTCCTCCGGACCGGGGCGGCGCACGCGGAACCACGCCGCATACATGGCGGGCAGCGCCAGCAGGGTCAGCACCGTCGCCACCACAAGCCCGCCCATGATGGCCACGGCCATGGGGCCCCAGAACACGCTGCGTGACAGCGGAATCATGGCCAGCACTGCTGCCGCCGCCGTGAGTACGATGGGGCGCAACCGGCGCACGGCCGCCTCGATGATGGCGTCCCACGCCGGGACGCCGCGCGCACGGTCGAGCTCGATCTGGTCGATCAGGATCACCGAGTTGCGCTGAATCATGCCCATGAGCGCGATCACCCCCAGCAGCGCCACAAAGCCGAAAGGCCGCCCCAACACCAGCAACGCTGCAGCCACCCCGGCAATCCCGAGCGGGCCAGTCAGAAATACCAGCATCGCGCGGCTGAAGCTGTGCAGCTGCAACATCAGCAGCGTGAAGGTGATGAACAGCATGATGGGGAGCCCCGCCGCAATGGAGGACGAGCCCTTGGCGCTTTCCTCGACGGCGCCGGCCACCTCAATGCGGTAGGCCGTGCCACCTACGGCGCGCCACTGTCCCTCCAGCGCGCGCAGGCCTGGCAGCAGAGCATGGGTCACCGTGGCGCCCTGCAGTCCCTCCACCACGTCGCCCTGCACCGTGATGGCGTACTCGCGGCCCTCGCGCCACATCACGCCCGGCTCCCAGGCCATGCGCGGCTTGGCGATCTGCGTCAGCGGAATGGCGCGGCCCGTGGACGTGCCGACATAGGCGTTGGCCAGGTCAGTGATGGCGGCGCGCTCGTCCAGCGGCTGGCGCAGCACGATGTCGATCAGCTTGTCACCCTCGCGGTACTGGCCCACCGTGGTGCCCAGCACCGTGGTACGTGTGGCCTGCGCGATGGACTGGCTGGACACGCCCAGCGCGCGCGCCTTGTCCTGGTCGATCTCCAGGCGCAGCACCTTGACCGACTCGTTCCAGTTGTCGTTCACGCCGCGCATCTGCGGGCTCTCGCGCAGCATGGCCTTGACCTCGTCGGCGCGCACACGCAGCTGCGCCGGGTCGGGCCCGACCACGCGGAACTGCACCGGGTACGGCACCGGCGGCCCATTGGGCAGCAGCTTGACGCGTGCACGCACTTCGGGAAATTCCTGCGCCAGCAACGCGGGCAGGGCCATGCGCAGCGTTTCGCGCGCCTTCAAGTCCTGGGGCAGCACGATGAACTGCGACACGTTGGTCTGCGGAAACACCTGGTCCAGCGGCAGGTAAAAACGCGGCACCCCGGAGCCTACCCAGGCGCTCACCGTTTGCACCCCAGGCTGCGCGCGCAGCACCGTCTCAACGCGCTGCGCCACCTCCTCGTTCGCGGCGAACGAACTGCCCTCGGGCAGCCAGAGATCGACCAGCACCTCGGGACGGCTCGAATCCGGGAAGAACTGCTGCTGCACCTTGCCCATGCCCCACAGGCCCAGCGCGAAAGTCAGCAGTGTGGCGCCGATGGTGAGCCAGCGGTGCTCTACGCACCAGTTCACCAGGCGGCGGAAGGTCACGTAAAACGGCGTGTCGTACATCTCGTGCGGCTCTTCGCGCCCTGCCACCATGTCGGGCACATGCGGCGGCACCTTGAGCAGCAGCGTGCCCAGATAAGGCACGAAATAGACCGACACGATCCACGACAGCACGAGTGCGATCACCGTCACGGCGAAGATGGCAAAGGTGTATTCGCCCACCGTGGATTTGGCGATGCCGATGGGCAGGAAACCCGCTGCCGTGATGAGCGTGCCGGTGAGCATGGGCATGGCCGTGATCTCGTAGGCAAAAGTGGCCGAGCGCACCTTGTCGTAGCCCTCTTCCATTTTGCGCACCATCATCTCCACGGCAATGATGGCGTCGTCCACCAGCAAGCCCAGCGCGATGATGAGCGAGCCCAGCGAGATCTTGTGCAGCCCAATGCCCCAGTACCACATGGCCAGGAACGTGACGGCCAGCACCAGCGGAATGGTGATCCCCACCACCAGCCCGGGGCGCGTGTCCAGCGTCCAGCGGCGCCACAGCGGGTGGTTGCCGGGGCGCTTGTGCAGCCCCAGGCTGATAAAACTCACGGCCAGCACGATGACCACGGCCTCGATGAGCACCTTGATGAACTCGTTCACCGACTTCACCACGGCCTGGGGCTGGTCCTGCACGTTCACCAGCCGCACGCCTGCGGGCAGCGTCTTTTCGATCTGGGCCGTGGCTTCACTCAGGGCCTTGCCCAAGCGGATGATGTCGCCCCCCTTGGCCATCGACACCCCCAGCGCCACCACTTCGCGCCCCTGGTGGCGCACCTTCACCGTGGCCGGGTCGACGTACCCGCGCGTGACGGTGGCGATATCGCCCAGGCGCAGCTGTGCCCCCGAGGCGCCGCGTATCGGCATGGCGCGCAAATCCTCCGGCCCGCCGAACTGCCCACCCACGCGCACCTGCACCTGATCGTGCGGCGTCTGCACCGTACCGGCACTCTCCACCGCGTTCTGCTGGCCCAGCTGGGCCAGCACCTGGTTCATATCCAGGCCGAGCTGCGCCAAGCGCTTTTGCGGAATCTCGATGAACAGCTTCTCGTCCTGCACACCGAACAGTTCCACCTTGGCCACATCGGGCACACGCAGCAGCCGCTGGCGCACGTCGTCGGCGAACTCCTTGGCCTCGGCGTAGCTGAAGCCGTCGGCCTCCAGCGCGTAGATCACGCCGTACACATCGCCGAAGTCGTCGTTGAAGAACGGCCCCTGCACGCCCTGCGGCAGCGTGTAGCGCATGTCGCCCACACGCTTACGCACCTGGTACCAGACGTTGGCCACCTCGCTGGGGCGCGAAGAATCCTTGATCTGGAAAATGATCTGCGACTCCCCCGGCTTGGAGTAGCTGCGGATCTTGTCGGCGTAAGGCACCTCCTGCAGCGTGCGCTCGATCTTGTCGGTCACCTGCTCCGCCACCTGCTGCGCCGTAGCGCCGGGCCAGTAGGTCCGCACCACCATGGCGCGGAAGGTGAACGGGGGATCTTCGTCCTGCCCCAGCTGGAAATAGGCGGCAATGCCCAGCACCATCAGCACCACCATCAGGTAGCGCGTGAGCGCGGCGTGGTCAAGCGCCCACTTGGACAGGTTGAAGCCCTGCCTAGCTTGCACTGGCGTCATGCGGGCCTCACTGCGGCGGGTTGGTGGGCGCTACCGAATCAGTAGCTTCTGGCGCTTTGCTGGCGGGCGCTGGAGCCGTTTTAGGCTGATAAACGCTGACCTTCTGCCCGGGCGCCAGCACATGCACGCCCGTCGCCACCACCTGCATGCCGGGCGCCAGCCCGCCACGCACCACCACCTCGTTGCCATCGGCCGCGGCGATCTCGATGGGCTGCGAGCGCACCGTGCCCGCCGCCGCGTCGTACACCCACACCGCCGTCTGCTGCCCGTCCTGGCGCAGTGCGCTGGTGGGCAGCTTGAGCGCCTTTTGCCCCACCTGCGACAGCGCCGCCGGCAGCGCATACACGGTAGACCCCAGCGCCGGTACCTGCGCACCGGCCACCGCTACCTTGACCAGGTAGGTGCGCGTCACCGGGTCGGCGCTGGCCGCCACGTCGCGTACCTTGCCGTTGAACGGCGCGCCGCCAGACCATGTGCGCACCTGCACGTCCTGGCCCACGCGCACACGCGCCACCTGGTCCTCGGGTACGGAAAACACCACGTCGCGCGCGCCGTCCTGGGCGATGCGCACCACCGTCGTGCCGGACGACAGCACCTGGCCCGGCTCGGCCTCGATGCCCGTCACCACGCCGGCCACGTCGGCCACCAGCCGCGTATAGGCCTGCTGGTTGCCCTGTGCGGCCACCTGGGCCTGGGCCTGGTCGAGCTGCGCCTGCGCCGACTTGAGCGTCGCCTCACGCCGCTCCAGTTCGGCACCGCTGATGAAGTTCTGCGCCTTGAGCTGGGCAAAGCGCTTGAAATCCGCCGCCGCCAGGTCGCGCTGGGTCACGGCCACGGCCACCTGGGCACGCGCGGCGTCCAGCGCCAGCACATAGTCCTGCGCATCCAGCTGGGCCAGCAGCTGGCCGGGCTTCACAGCCTGGCCCAGCTCGACGTGGCGCTGCACCAGCTTGCCCGCCACGCGAAAGGACAGGCGCGACTCCACACGCGCCCGCACCTCGCCGGCGAACTCGCGCTGCGCCTGCAAGTCACCCTCGCCCACCGTCAGCAGCTTGACGGCGCGTACCGGCTCAGGGGGAGGCTCCGGGCGCGTGCACCCCGCCGCCAGCGCAGCCGCCGCCACCGCACACAGCCAGGCAACAGCATTGCGGGAGGACCGGACACGGCCCGGCCGTAAAAAAAGCCCCGCACGGGGCCGCACCAACGCGGAGGGAAAACGCATGATGGACAAAGAAGGTGAAATTAATGACTGACTGGTTAGTAATCTAAGGAGCCCCAGCCCCCTTGTCAAGACCAAAGCGGCCACGCACGGCGACAATCCGTGCCGTGAACGCCCCACCCTCATCGCCTCAAACCCCGCCCCCGGCCGTGCCCGCCACGGCCGCGCCGGTGACGCATTACGAAAATTTCCCCGTCGCCTCGCTGCTGTGCCCGCCGCACCTGCGCGCGCCCATCGCGGCGCTCTACGCCTTTGCGCGCACCGCCGACGACATCGCCGACGAAGGCGACGCTACGCCAGCCCAGCGCCTGCACGACCTGGCGGCCTACCGCGCCGAACTGGCCGCCGTGGCCGCAGGCGCAGCGCCGGGCACGCGCTGGGCCACCGTGTTTGGCCCCCTGCAGGGTGTGCTGCGCCAGCATGGCCTGCCCGTGGCACTGCTCGACGACCTGCTCAGCGCCTTCGTGCAGGACGTCGAGAAAACCCGCGACGGCGCCACGTACGCCGACCGCGCAGCCCTGCTCGACTACTGCCGCCGCTCGGCCAACCCCGTGGGACGGCTGCTGCTGCACCTGTACGGCGTGGCGGACGCCAAGGCCCTGGCACAAAGCGACGCCATCTGCTCCGCCCTGCAGCTCATCAACTTCTGGCAGGACCTGCGCGTGGACATTCCGCGCGGGCGCCACTACCTCACCGACGCCGACTGCGCCGCCCACGGCGTGGACCGTGCCCTGCTCGCCACGCTGCAGCCCACGCCCGCCACCACGCACCTGCTAGCCGACAACGCGCGCTGGGCGCGCACCCTCATGGAACAGGGCGCCCCGCTGGTCCACCGCCTGCCGGGCCGCGCAGGCTGGGAACTGCGCCTGGTGGTGCAAGGCGGGCTGCGCATCCTCGACAAGATCGACGCCCTGCGGGGCGCCAACCTGCATACGCGCCCCCGGCTGCACGGCCATGACTGGTGCGTGATGCTGTGGCGCGCCGTGTGGATGTAGGCGGAAACTGCAATTTTGATAGCTGCCAGCGCTTGCCCATCAAGCGCTGAAGCCATTTTTTCCTTTATTTCTCTTCACTCCCGGCCTGCACCACCCCCTCCCAGTGGGCCACGATCCAGTCCGCCAGCAGGCGCACGCGCCGCGCGCGGCGCAGGTCGGGGTGCATCACCAAGCACACGGGCCGCGCCCAGGCCGAATCGGCCCCCGGCAGCGCCTGCAGCCCAGGCAGGCCGCGCGCCACGCAATCGGGCAGCAGGGCCAGGCCCAGGCCTGCCACGGCGGCCTGCAGCATGGTTTCTAGGTCGTTGGAGCGCAGGCTCCAGCGGCGCCCGCCCACGTGCGCGTCCAGCCACTGTTTCTGGGGCACACCGGGCAGGCTGTCGTTGAAGCCGATGAACACCTGCTCCGCCCAGGGGCGGGCCACCTGCCAGGGCGTGCCGTACAGGCTGTAGCGGAGCACGCCGAGCTGCCGGGCCACCAGGTCCGGCTCCGTGGGGTGGGCCAGGCGCAGGGCCAGATCGGCCTCGGCGCGCAGCATCTGCGCCTGGCGCTGCTCGCCCACCAGGTCCAGCGTGATCTGCGGGTACTGCGCGGCAAAGGCGCGCAGCGCGGGCACCAGCAGCCGGCTCAGCAGCACGGGCGGCGCGGATACGGTGACGACACCCGCCAGCGACTCCACGCCCGCCGCCGCGCGCTCCAGCGCCAGCACCTCCAGTTCCACCGCCTCGGCGCGCTCGCGCAGTGCCGCGCCTTCACCCGTGAGCGCCCAGCCGCGCGCCAGCCGGTCGAACAGACGCACGCCCAGTCGCGCCTCCAGGTGCTCCACGCGACGGGCCACGGTGGAATGCTCCACCTGCAGCGCACGGGCCGCCGCCGACAGGCTGCCGCCACGCGCCAGGGCCAGAAAGAAGCGGATGTCGTCCCAGGACATGTCTGTTTTTTTATGCACAGGTTTTGACGATTTTTTCATCTTCCTGCGATTAACGCACAAACCTATGCTCGCGCTTTTCTTCATTCAGCGCCGTCATGACTTCCACCACGCTTGTCCGCACCTTCCTCGACCACGTCTTCGCCGCCCGCCTGGACGACGCGCTGGCCCTGGTCGCGCCCGATGCGCGCTTCATCGGCACCCGCCCCACGCCGAGCCCGCACAACCCGCTGTACGGTACCTTCACCGGCCCGCAGGGCGCACGGCAGTTCTTCGCCGCGTTCGCCCAGGTGCTGGTGCCCGGCGCGTTCACTATCGAAGCGGCCTTTGGCGAGGGCCCGCACGCCGCCCTGCACGGCACGCTGCGCCACACCAGCCGCCAGACGGGCAAGCCCTTCGCCAGCGACTGGGCGCTGGTCTGCGAGGTGCGCGGGGGGCGCATCGTGCTGTACCACTTCTTCGAGGACACCGAGGCCCTGCGCGAGGCCATCACTGCGTAAGAAACATTCATGGGCCACAAGAGGCGCTGACAGCGCCCAGGGAATTCAAGCCAAATCGGCCTCCAGCGCTTATCCAGCAAGCGCTGGCAGCTATCAAAAGAAAAGCAAATAGCACATGCCGCCCTCCCGCCCGGGCAGGGATAGCGAGCATGCCGCCACCCCGCGTACGGGCCTAGCCTCGCGGTATGACTGCCCCCACGCCTTCCTTCAGCATCTTCGATCTGTTCAAGATCGGCATCGGCCCCTCCAGCTCCCACACCGTGGGCCCCATGATCGCGGCGCGCCAGTTCGGCTGCCAGCTCGACGCCCTGGGCTTGCTGCCCGCCGTGCAGCGGCTGGAGGTGGAGCTGTTCGGCTCGCTCGCCGCCACCGGTGTGGGCCACGGCACCGACCGGGCGGTGCTGCTGGGCCTGGCCGGGCACCTGCCCGAGCAGGTGGACCCCGACCAGATCGATGCGGCCATCAACGCCATCCACACCCGCGGGCAACTGGCCGTGCTGGGCCGCCACCTGCTGCCGTTCGTGCCGCGCACGCACCTGCTGATGCGGCGCAAGAGCCTGCCTTACCACCCCAACGGCATGCAGTTCCACGCCTTCGGTGCCGACGGCGCGGTCCTGCTGCGGCGTGTGTACTACTCGGTCGGCGGCGGTTTCGTGGTAGACGAGCAGGGCGCGCGCGTGCTCAACATGGCCGACCCGCCGCCGCCAGACGCCCTGGGCACCGGCGCCGGCCTGCCCTACCCCTACCGCACCGGCGCCGAGCTGCTGGCGCACTGCCAGGCCACGGGGCTGTCGGTGGCGGCCCTCACCCTGGCCAATGAACAGCACTGGCACAGCGCGCCCGAGGTACGGCGCCGCCTGCTGCATATCTGGCACACCATGGCCGCGGCCGTGCACCGGGGCTGCGCGGGCGGGGGGCAGTTGCCGGGCCCGCTGCACCTGCAGCGGCGGGCCCCGGCGCTGCACCAGAGCCTGTGTGCGCGGCCCGAGGAGGCGCTGCGCGACCCGCTCTCCATGCTCGACTGGGTCAACCTCTACGCCATGGCCGTGAACGAGGAAAACGCCGCCGGCGGCCGCGTGGTCACGGCGCCCACCAACGGTGCCGCCGGGGTGGTGCCTGCGGTGCTGCACTACTACGCGCGCTTTGTGCCCGGTGCCAATGACGAGGGCATCGTCCAGTTCCTGCTCACCGCCGGGGCCATTGGCCTGGTGTACAAGCAAACCGCGTCGCTCTCGGGGGCCGAAGTCGGCTGCCAGGGCGAGGTGGGCGTGGCCTGCTCCATGGCCGCAGGCGCGCTGGCGGCCGTGCTGGGCGGCACGCCGGCGCAGGTGGAGAACGCGGCCGAGATCGGCATGGAGCACAACCTGGGCATGACCTGTGACCCCGTGGGCGGGCTGGTGCAGATTCCGTGCATCGAGCGCAACGCCATGGGCGCCATCAAGGCCATCAACGCCGCCCGCATGGCGCTGCGCGGCGACGGCACGCATGTCGTCTCGCTCGACAAGGTCATCAAGACCATGATGCAGACCGGCGCCGACATGAAGACCAAGTACAAGGAGACCTCGCGCGGCGGCCTGGCCGTGAACGTGGTGCAGTGCTGAGCATGGTGCACGCGCCAGGCACGCTGGAGATCATCAAAAACAATAGCTGCTTGCGCAGTCTCCACGAGCCTTCAGGGCGTAAAAGACCTAAAAACCCTGTACATGCCGCTGCCGCGCCATGGGACAATCTGCGCACCCCAACGCCAGCCTGCCCCTTTCGATGAGCACCCCCGAGCAATACGTACAACAAAAGGCCGCCGCCTCGGGCAGCAGCTTCTACTACGCCTTCCTGTTCCTGCCCGCGCCGCGCCGCGCCGCCATCACCGCCTTCTACGCCTTCTGCCGCGAGGTGGACGATGTGGTGGACGAAGTGCACGACCCCAGCGTGGCCGCGGCCAAGCTCGCCTGGTGGCAGGGCGAGGTGGCCCAAGCCTTCGCCGGCCAGCCCAGCCACCCGGTGATGCAGGCCCTGATGCCACACGCGAGCGCCTACGGCATCGAGCAGCGCCACCTGCTGGCCGTCATCGAGGGCTGCCGCATGGACCTGGAGCAGACGCGCTACCTCGACTTCGCCGGCCTGGCGCGCTACTGCCACCTGGTGGCCGGCGTGGTGGGCGAGGTGGCGGCGCGCATCTTCGGCCAGACGCAGGACGCCACCACCGCCTACGCGCACAAGCTGGGCCTGGCCTTCCAGCTCACCAACATCATCCGTGACGTGGGCGAGGACGCCATGCGCGGGCGCATCTACCTGCCGGTGAACGAGCTGCAGCAGTTTGATGTGAAGGCGCACGAAATCACCAAACGCCAGTACTCCGAGCGCTTCACGGCACTGATGCGCTTCCAGGCCGAGCGCGCGCACCGCTGCTACGACGAAGCGCTGGCCCTGTTGCCCGCGGCCGACCGGCGCGCACAAAAGCCCGGCCTGATGATGGCCAGCATCTACCGCACGCTGCTGCGTGAGATTGAGCGCGACAACTTCCAGGTGCTGAACCAGCGCACCAGCCTCACTCCACTGCGCAAGTTCTGGCTGGCGTGGAAGATGCAGGCGCTGGGCCGCTTCTGAGCATGCGTGTCGCCATCATCGGCGCCGGCTGGGCCGGTCTGGCGGCCGCCATTGAACTGACCGCAGCGGGCGTGCGGCCCACCGTCTTCGAGGCCGCGCGCAGCGTGGGCGGCCGTGCCCGTGCGCTGCACGCCAACGGACTGGCGCTGGACAACGGCCAGCACATCCTGATCGGCGCCTACACCGAATGCCTGCGCCTCATGCGCCAGGTGGGCGTGCGGCCCGAAGACGTGTTCCACCGCCAGCCGCTGGCCCTCACCTTCGCCGACGGCACCGGGCTGCGCCTGCCCGACCTCGCGCCGCCATGGGATGCGCTCGCAGGCATCGCCGGCGCGCGCGGCTGGCGCTGGCGCGACAAGGCCGCGCTGCTGCGCACGGCCGCCGCCTGGCGCCTGGGCGGCTTTCGCTGCGCGCCGCAGGCCACCGTGGCCCAGCTGTGCGCGCGGCTGCCGCGGCGGCTAGTGGACGAGTTCTTCGACCCGCTGTGCGTTTCGGCGCTCAACACCCCGGCGCACGAAGCCAGCGGCCAGGTGTTTCTGCGCGTGCTGCAAGACAGCCTGTTCAGCGGCCGGGGCGGCTCGCATCTGCTGCTGCCGCGCACCGACCTGGGCAGCGTCTTCGCCGAACCCGCGGCGCGCTGGCTGGCTGGCCACGGCGCCCGCGTGCACACCGGCGCGCGTGTGCAGCACATCGCCCACCAGGGCGGCACCTGGCAGGTGGACGGCACGCCGTACGACGCCGCGGTGCTCGCCACCCCCAGCACCGAAGCCGTGCGCTTGCTGCGCCCGCTGGCCCAGCCCGAGCTGCAGCCCTGGCTGGCCCAGGCCGAGGCGCTGCGTTTCATCCCCATCACCACGGTCTATGCCCAGGTGCCGGGTGCCGCAGGCCCGGTGCTGGCCGCCCCCATGCTGGCGCTGCGTGCGCAGGCTGGACAGCCGGCGCAGTTCGTCTTCGATCGGGGGCAGCTCGGCGGCCCCGCCGGGCTGCTGGCCTTTGTCGTCAGCACCAGCGATGGTGAGCGCGCCGCTCTGGAAGCGCAGGTGCTTGCGCAGGCGCGTGCCGTGCTGGGGCTGGCAACGTTGCATCCCGTGCAGACCGTGGTGGAAAAGCGCGCCACCTTCGCCTGTACGCCCGCGCTGCAGCGTCCGCCGTCCGCGCTGCTGCCCGGGCTGTGGGCCACGGGCGACTACATCGACGGCCCCTACCCCGCCACGCTCGAAGGCGCGGTGCGCAGCGGCGCCGCCGTGGCGCAAGCGCTCCTGTCGCCTCACGCCTGTCACACCCCGCAGGCACAGTAGCGGCCCAACCGACCCACTACCACCCGCTATGCACCCGCGATTCGAGGAGTCTCCTGTGCGGCCCCACTTCCCTGCCCCCGCCGCCCTGGCGCTGGCCGCCCTGCTGCCCTGGGGGGCTCCCCAGGCCGCCCGCCCCATGGTGACCGACGACGCGCGCATCGTCGATGCCCAGGCCTGCCAGGTGGAAAGCTGGGTCAAGCGCAACCCGGACAGCACGGAATACTGGGCCCAGCCCGCCTGCAACTTCACGGGCAACCTGGAACTATCGCTCGGCGCCGCCAAGGGCAAAGACGACCACGGCACCCGGACCACCGACGTGGCCCTCCAGGCCAAGACCCTGTTCAAGCCGCTGGAGCCCGACGGCTGGGGCTGGGGGCTCGCCGTGGGGCATGTGCGCCACCACGCCAACGGCGCCCGCGCGGACCTCTACGCCAACCTGCCCGCCAGCGTTGCCCTGCAGGGCGAGCGCCTCGTGCTGCACGCCAACGTGGGCTGGCTGCACGAGCGCGAGGCCCGGCGGCACCGCATGACCTGGGGCCTGGGCACCGAGGCCCAGTGGAGCGTGTCCTCCTGGCTGATCGCGGAGGTGTTTGGCCAGCACCAGGGCACGCCGTTTTACCAGGTGGGCCTACGCCACTGGCTCGTGCCGGGCCACGTGCAGGTGGACACCACCTACGGCAACCGTGCGGGCAGCGGCACGCAGGAGCGCTGGCTGTCGATCGGCCTGCGCCTGCTATCGCCCGCCTTCCTGCCCTGAAAAACACTCCTCATTTCATAGCTGCTTGCGCTTTACTGGAGCGGGCTGCAGCCATTTTTTCCTGAAAACTTCTGCGGCTACTTCTCCAGCCACCACTGGATGATGAACTTGGCGACGAAGCCCAGGAAGCCCACGCCCAGGCCGAGAAAGATCACGAAGGTGCCGAACTTGCCGGCCTTGGACTGCCAGGCCAGGTGGCCGATAATGAACACCATGAACAGGATGAACGCCGCCACCCCGTAGGTGAGGAAGAACCCCGCCAGTTGTTCTTCGGTAAACCCAAAAATCACGCCACATTCTCCCCGCGCTCGGGCAGCCCCGAGGCATCGACCAGATCGCGGTAGGCATGCCAGCTGGCATGACCCAGCACCGGAATGGCCACGACGAAGGCAAAAAATACAGTCCCCAGGCCCAGCAAGGTCAGCGCCAGCATCAGCGCGGCCCAAAACGCCATGGGAACGGGATTGGCCAGCACCACCATCCAGCTGGTCAGCACCGCCTGGCTCAGCGTGGCCTTGCGGTCCAGCAACAGCGGCATGGCCACCACGCTGGAGGCAAAGATCGGCGCTACCAGCAGGCTGCCCAAGGCCAGCCACAGCTCGAACAGCCACCCGCCCTCGGCCAGCACGACATGGCGCACGAAATCCATCGGGTCGTTCACCGGCTCCGGTGCCAGCAGCGTGATGAGCGAAGCGGACACCACAATCCAGCCAAGCGCCGCCAGCGCCAGCAGCAGCCCGAACTCCACCAGGCACCAGTAGTCATGCTCGCGCCAGGCGCGCGGATGGCTGCGCTGCCAGCCCAGCCAGGTGCGTCGCACCACGCCCCAGTCGGCACGCTGCTGGCGCTCCAGCGCACGGCTGAGGGCATAAAAGCTCGTGGCCAGCACCGGCCCCACCACGAGGAAGGCCGACAACACCCCCGCCAGCAGCCAGAAATGCCGGTACGCGAGCGCGCTCACCCCCAGGCCGAACAACGCTGCCGCCAGCCCATGGGCCCAGCTGACCCAGCCCGCATGCGTGAGGTCGTTCAGGCCCCGCGCCAGCCAGGTCAGGGGTTGCGCCAGCCCCACGGAGCGCACCGGGGGCAAATAGACAGGTGTGGTCATAGGCTTGGCAAAGGTAGGGCAAAGGTGCAGCGGGCAGAAAACCGGGCGCCGCCAGGGCAGGAGCCGAGAATACCCCAGCCACACGGCGCAGCATTGGCACAATCGCTGCATGCCCCTGCCATCCTTCTTTGCCCCCGAGCCGCCCCATCGGCACGGCCAGCCCCAGCGCACCGCCATCCTGCTGTGCAACCTGGGCACCCCAGACGCCCCTACCGCGGCGGCCCTGCGCCGCTACCTGGGGCAGTTCCTCAGCGACCGGCGCGTGGTCGAGATTCCGCGCATCGCCTGGCTGCCCCTGCTGCACGGCATCATCCTGCGCACGCGGCCACGCAAATCGGCGGCCAAGTACGCCAGCATCTGGACCGCCGAAGGCTCCCCCCTGCTGGCATGGACTGCCAAGCAGGCGCAGGCCCTGGGCCAGTCCTTGCAGGAGGCAGGCCTGCCCGTGCTGGTGCGCCATGCCATGCGCTATGGCAACCCCTCGATTGCCAGCCAGCTCGACGCGCTCAAGGCCGAGGGGGCCACGCGCATCCTGGTACTGCCGCTGTACCCGCAGTATTCGGGCACGACCACGGCCAGCGTGTTTGACGCGGTATACGCCTGGGCGGCACGCACACGCCATGTGCCCGAGCTGCGCTTCGTCAACCACTACCACGATGACGCGGGCTACATCGGGGCGCTGGCACACAGCATTGAGCAGCATTGGCAAGCCCACGGCCAGCCCGAGCGCCTGGTGCTGAGCTTTCACGGCGTACCCGAGCGCACGCTGCACCTGGGCGACCCCTACCACTGCGAGGCGCGCAAGACCGCACGCCTGCTGGCCGAGCGCCTGGGCCTGCCAGACGGGCGCTGCCTGGTCACCTTCCAGTCGCGCTTCGGCAAGGCCAAGTGGCTCGAACCGGCCACGGAACCAACGCTGATTAAGCTGGCCCAGGAGGGCGTGCGCCGCGTCGACGTGGTCTGCCCCGGCTTCACCAGCGACTGCCTGGAAACACTGGAGGAAATCGACCAGGAAGTGCGCGAAGCCTTCCTGCACGCGGGCGGGCAGGCGTTCCACTACATCCCCTGCCTGAACGCGCATCCGGCCTGGATCGATGCGCTCCAGCACATTGCGCTGAACCACCTCGCCGGCTGGCCCGTGCAACCCGAGGCCCCACAGGCGCTGGCCGAGACGCGCGCACGGGCGCTGGCCCTGGGAGCGCAGTCATGACCCCACCCTGCCCCACTCTGGCGCCCAGCCAGCTGCGCTGCACCATTGGTCCGCAGACGCTGGGCTTCGCCGACACCAGTGAACTGGTGGGCCAGCCGCTGCCCTGGATTGGGCAGGAGCGCGCTTTCGCCGCCGCGCGTTTCGGGCTGGCCATGGACCAGCCCGACTACAACCTGTTCGTGCTCGGCGAGGTCGGCAGTGGCCGTACCTCGCTCATGCGCCAGGCCATGCAGGAAGCCGCCGCCACGCGCCCCGTGCCCCCCGACCTGTGCTACCTGCACGACTTCGACCAGCCCGAACGCCCGCGCGCGTTGCGCCTGCCCGCAGGCCAGGGGCGCGCGCTGCGCCAGGGCATGCAGCAGTGGGCCAAGACGCTGGAGGCCGAGATTCCCAAGCGCCTGGCCGCGCCCGACATCAAGGCCGAGGCTGAGCGCATCGCCCGCACCTTCCAGAGCGAGGAAGCACGGGCCTTTTCAGCCCTTGACGCCTTCGCGCGCGAACGCCGCTTCCGGCTCACGCGCGAGGGCGAGCAAATGGTGTTCACGCTGCTGGGTCAGGGCGGCGAGGCCATCACCGACCAGGAAGCCCAGGCGCTCTCGCCTGCGCAGCGCCAGGCGATCGAGCAGGCCGAGCAGGAGTTGCGCGCCGAAATCGTGCGCTTTCTCGACCGCACCCGGCCGCTGGAGCGCACACGCGACGAAGCCCTGGAACAGTTGCACCGCCAGACCGCCAAGCCCCTGGTGGACCATGCCCTCGACCCGATACGCCAGAGCCTGCGCAAGCAGATCAAGGATGCCGTCAAGCTCAGCCATTGGTTTGACCAGGTACAGCGCGAGGTGCTGGAGAACATTGACCTCTTCCTGCCGCGCGAAGGCGTGCAGCCCGACGACGCCGCCGAGGAAGACCGCCGCGCCGACCTGGCGGACCTGCTCGACCTCTGCCGCGTGAACCTGGCAGTGGACAACGGCGACCTGCGCGGCGCCCCGGTGGTGGTGGAGGACAACCCGCAGCTGCGCAGCCTGTTCGGCAACATCGAGCACCAGGCCGATGGCGAAGCGCCGCGCGCCGATTTTTCTGGCATCCATGCGGGCAGCCTGCTGCGCGCGCATGGCGGCTACCTGCTGCTGTTCCTGCGCGACCTGCTGGGTGACGAGCCGCTGTGGGAGCGGCTGCGCCGCTTCCTGCGCTGCAGCCGCCTGACCATCGAGGACGCGGCGGCGCACGGCCCAGGTGCCGCCGTCGCACTGCAGCCCGAAGGCGTGGACGTGGACGTGAAGATCGTGCTCGTTGGCTCCACCGCCGAGTATTACGCGCTACAGGAGGGCGATCCCGACCTGGCGCGGCGCTTTCGCGTGAAGGTGGACTTTGCCGAACGCTTTGCCGCCACGCCCGACACGCGCCACGCCACGGCGATCTTCATCGCGCGCAGCTGCGCGCGGCGCGGGCTGCCGCACTGCAGCGCCGCCGCAGTCGCCCGGCTGCTGGAACATTCGCACCGCGAAGCCGATGACCAGGCACGCCAAAGCGCGCTGTTCGCCAGCACCGAGGCACTGCTGATCGAAAGCGCCGCCCAGGCACGTGCACGCGGTGCCACGCTGACCGCCCCCCAGGACGTGGACGCCGCGCTGCTGGCGCGCCAGCAGCGCCACAACGCGCCCGAGGAAGCCTTGCACGAGGCCATCACCGAAGGCGAATTGTTGATTTCGCTCGCAGGCATGCAGGTGAGCCAGCTCAACGCCCTCACCCAGATCGACCTGGGCGACTACCGCTTCGGCTTTCCGGTGCGCATCACGGCGCGCACCTTCGCGGGACAGGAGGGCCTGATCAACATCGAGCGCGAGGTTGAGATGTCCGGCCCCATCCACGACAAGGGCGTGCTCATCCTGCACAGCTACCTGGCCGCGCTGTTCGGACACCTGGCGCCGCTGGCGCTCAACGCCTCGATCGTGTTCGAGCAGGAATACAGCGGCATTGAAGGCGACTCAGCCTCCTGCGCCGAGCTGTACACGCTGCTGTCGGCGCTCTCAGGGTTGCCGCTGCGCCAGGACGTCGCCGTCACCGGCGCACTCAACCAGCACGGCGAGGTGCTGCCCGTGGGCGGGCTGAACGAGAAGATTGAAGGCTGGTTCCGCACCTGCGCACAAGCCGGGCTGACCGGCAGCCAGGGCGTGCTGGTGCCCGCGCGCAACCAGCGCCACCTGATGCTGTCGCCGCAGGTGGTGGAAGCCGTGGCGCGTGGCCAGTTTCACATCCACGCGGCGCACCATGTGTCCGAAGGCATCGCCCTGCTCACGGGGCAAGACCTTGCGCAGGTGCTGGGCCGCGCTGAGCAGACACTGCGCGACTACCGCCGCGCCTGCCAGACCGCGGCCTGGGGCCAGCGGCGCGGCGCGCGCAGGCGCTAGGGCACGCGCTCCTCTGCCGCTGCCAAGAAGCGCTCCACCAAGGCATAGTGCTCCGGCACGTTGAGTGCCGGCGCATGGCCGCAGCCAGGCACTTCGAGCACCTGCGCCAGGCCGCGCGCGCCGGGCCCGCGCCGCAGCATCTCGGCCGTCGTCGCGCGCTCGACCAGATCGGAGTCCTCGCCACGCAGGCACAGCACGGGGATGTCCAGCGCGTCGTAGTGCGCCCAGATCAGGTAATCGTTCGCGTGCGCGGTGAACTGCTGGACCATGGCCGGGTCGTAGTGCGGCGTTACGCGCCCGTCGGGCAGGCGGCGCACCGAGGTCTCCGTCAGGCGGCGCCACTGCGCGTCACTGAGCCAGCCGTAGGGCGCATAGACCTGCCGGAAGAAGGCCTCCAATTCCTGCACGGTAGCGAACGCCGGCGGCTCGCCAGCGTAGGCACGGATGCGCGCCAGGGCCGTGTCGGCCAGCTGCGGCGCGTTGTCGTTGAGCAGCAGGCTGCGGATGCGCCCGCGCATGCGCGGCTCGCAGTGCCCGGCGGCGCAAACCGTACCAATGGCTCCGCCCATGGACGTGCCCACCCAGTGCGCGCGGTCAATGCCCAACTGGGCGAACAGGTCTGCCGCCAGGCGCGCATAGAACGCCAGGCAGTACTCCTGCGCCGGCGTCCGGCTCCACTGGCTCAGTCCCCGGCCCAGCGTGTCGGGGCAGATCACGCGGTAGCGGGTGCTGAGGTGTGCGGCCAGCTCATCCATGTCGCGCCCCGTGCGCGCCAAGCCATGCCAGGCGATGACCACCGGAGCACCGGGGTCACCCCAGTCCATGTAGTGGATTTCATAGCCGGCACAGGTGGCGTAGCGCGACGAGGGAGACATGGTGGAGGCTTTCTGGGTGCGGTGAGAAAGGCTGACGCAGGCGTCAGCGCGGCACGGTGATGGACGTACCGGCGAAGCCGATCTGGTCCGCCGCTGCGGGCGACGCCACGAACGGCGGCACGTGGGCTGCCGTGATGGCCGGCGCCGCCCCCGGTGTGCCGCCACGCGGCGTGGTGCGCACCACCTGGCTGGCTGGCAGCGGGGCCCCATTCTTCAGGTGTGCCCACATTGCGTCCATGGCCTGGTTGAAGTACGGGTGCAGCGGCACGAAGCGCGTGTCAAAGCCGCTGAACGGCAGAAAGGCGTCGAAATGCTGGCCGTTCGTCACCTCGATGTAGCGCAGCTTGCTCGATGCCCCCTCGATGGTGCGGTTGAGCGCTGTATAGGCGCGCGCATTGTTGTTCACCGGGATCAGCGCGTCGCTGCGGCCGGCCACGATGATCGCGGGCTTGCCGCGCAGGTTGGCGCTGTGCAGCACCTCGGCAATGCCCGAGCGCACCGCGTCGCTCTGCGCCTTGGTCGGCGTGCTCGCTGCAGTGAGCGCCGCGCCCGTAGCCGGATCCTTGCCGCTCACCAAGGCGTACTGGCACAGCGCGTTGTCCAGGCCCAGATCGGCCGCCCCCGTGGAGGGCGATACCGCGAACTGCCATGCCTTGGCGCCGCCCACGGAATCGTTGTAAACCACCGTGGCGGGCGTGCCATTGGCCGTGCCGTTGGCAATGGCAAAGCTCTGCGCCAATGCCGCCGGTGCGACGGCCACCACGTCACCCTTGGCACTGGCTGCCGCGAAGCTGGCACCGCAAAGGTTGGCCTCCACACCAAAACGGCCGTAGGCCATGGTGTACATGGCCGACAGGATGGGGCCATTGCCGAGCGCATAGTGGGCGTTGTGCATGCTGTCGCTCTCCGCCGTCCAGCCAAAGGCATGCAGCTTGGCCAACGCGTCGGCCGCGCGCTCGGCGGTGGTGGCGCCGCTCACCAGGCCCTTGGCAGCCAGGCCGTCGCAGCGTGCTGCAGCGCGTGCGGTCATGGCCGTGAGGCCGATGTAGTTGTAGATCGATGCCTCGCTCAGCGCCGCATCGGCCGCTAGCGCTGCGCAGGGCTGGTAGATGTTGCCGTAGGTGGTGTACTCGGCCAGCGTCTTGCCGTAGCCCGCCACGGCCGCACCGCCGAACTGGATGCCGTAGCCGCCGGTGGCGGGCATCTCGGTCACGGGTTCGGAAGCCACCACGCCGTCAATCAGGCCCTCACTGTCTTGCTCGGCCGCGCGCAGCGAGGCTGCACCACCATTCGAGGCCGAGCCCGCAATCACGGTGGTGTTGTCGGCCCGGAACGGCACCGGGTTATCGGGCGAGCCATAGCGGGCGTTGAGCACGTACAGCGCGTAGCGGCCGGCGGCCAGCGTGTCGCTGCCCCAGTCCTTCTCGGGATTCTGCTGCGAGTGCGCATGCTTGATGGCGATGCGGTTGGGGAACGCCGCGTTGTAGGCGGTGCGTGCTGCATCGCTCAGCGCGGCAGCGAAGAAACTCAAGGTGCCCGCAGCGGTGCGCGTCGCGCGGGTGCCGTCGATCTTGTTCACGGTGTCGTCGGCCAGGTTGTGCAGGCCCACGCCCTTGCCCGCGTCGGTCAACGCCACGGCACAGCCTTTCTTCAGACCCCACTCGCCCGCCGTGCCGATAGCGCCGTACACGCCACGCGAACCCGACGAGGCCCCGAGCACGATGCACGGGTTGCTTGCGCTGAAGCTGTCGGGCACCTGCACGGCGATCACGGTTTGCTTGCGTCCGGTGCCGTCATCGAGCACCGCCACGTATTCACGCCCAGGAATCAGCCCTTCCCCGCCCGTCACCTGCCCCTGGGCCGTGACGTTGGGGCCGTACAGCGTGCCGTAGCCGCCGTTGGCGGACGGGTCGAGGATGCCACGGTAGTTGGAGTAGAGGGCGTTGCGCCGCAGCTCCGCCGCCGTGGGGTTGGTCGGGTCGGCATAGGCCGGCGCGGCGGCGGCACCCAGGCCCGTCTTGCCGATGCCGCCCGTGAGCAGGTCCTGCGTGGCGGCCGTGGCGGCCGTGGCGCCCGCGCCCACGCTGGTCGCGGGGTAAACGGTAGCGCTGATTTCCTTGATGCCGGCGGGCAGTTCGTTACGGGCAGATTCACCGCCGCCACCGCCGCAGGCCGCCAGGGCGGCTACGGCCATGGTGGTCAGTGCCAGGCGTGCCATCACTCGTTCATTCGCTCGCATGTTGTCTCCTTGCTGGGTTGTTATCGACACGAGAAACGCGCCCCCGTCAGGAACGGGGACGCAGGGAACGCAGACGCCCCACCACGCCAGTGGGGAAGTAGTAGACCGAAAGCACGAACAGCAGCCCGAGCCAGAGCAGCCAGCGGTCGGGCGAGAGCAGCGCCGCAAGCCATGGCAGACCGACGGTGGCCTCGTGCCCCAGGCGCAGCAAATCCTGCAGGTAGCTTTGCGCCACCAGGAACAGCACCGCGCCCACGGCCGCGCCGTAAATGGTGCCCATGCCACCGATGACGACGATGAGCAGCACGTCCATCATGATCTCGAAGCTCAGCGAGGTCTCCGGGCCGTTGTAGCGCAGCCAGAGCGCCAGCATGCAGCCTGCGGCGCAGGCGAACAGCGCCGACAACACGCTCGACAGCGTGCGGTACACCACCACGCGGTAGCCAATGGCCTCGGCCCGAAACTCGTTCTCGCGGATGGCCTGCAGCACCCGGCCGAAGGGCGAGTTGACGATGCGCAGCAGCGCCAGCACCAGCGCCAGCGCCGTGGCAAACAGCAGGTAGTAGCAGATGAGGCGCCCATCGATGGCCACGCCCAGAAACGGGTCGTCGAAAGGCTCGAAACTCGGCGAGAGCAGCTCGGGCACCTTGAAGGTCAGGCCGTCCTCGCCGCCCGTGATGTCGGACAGTTGCGAGGCCAGCGTCTGGAACGCCGCCGCCACGGCCAGCGTGATCATGGCGAAGAAGATGGCGCGCACGCGCAGCGAGAACAGCCCCACCGCCAGCGACAGCAGCAATGACAGCAACAGCGCCCCGCCCGTGCCCACGGCCAGCGCCCCCCAGGTGGGGCCCATGCGCGTGGTGGCCATGGCGATGCCGTAGGCACCGATGCCAAAGAACATGGTGTGCGCGAAGCTCACGATGCCGGTGTAGCCCAGCAGCAGGTCGAAGCTGGCCACCAGCACCACGAACACCAGCACCTTGGCCGCCACCGAAAGCGCCTTGACCCCAGGGAACAGGAAAGGCGCGAACGCCAGGCCGAGCAGGATGGCAACGAGGAGGGCCGCCAGCAGCTTGCTGCGCGGGTAGTCGCCGGAAAGAAGACGGTTCAGCATCTGCAGGCGTCCTTTCAGCGGTTTGCCACCGGATACACGCCTTGCGGCCGCCACAGCAGGATGGCCACCATCAGCGCGATGTTGGAAAACAGCGCCACCTTGGGCACCAGGAAGCCGGTGTAATTGGCCATCAGCCCCACCAGCAGCGCGCCAATGAGTGCACCGCCCGTGCTGCCCAGGCCGCCGATGATGATGACGATGAAGATCAGCACGTTGACCTGCGCGCCCATCTGCGGCACCACGCTCTGCTGGTACAGGCCCCACATCACGCCACCCAGGCCCGCCAGCGCCGAGCCCGCCACGAACACGCCGACGAACAGGCGCCGGATGCGATAGCCCAGGCTCTCGACCATCTCGCGGTCCTGCACACCGGCGCGGATCAAGAGGCCCACCTTGGTGCGCGACAGCGTCCAGGCCAGCAGGCCGAAGACCACCAGGCCAACCGCCACCGCAATGAGGCGGTATTTTTCGATGGCCGCGTCCCCCACCAGCAGCGCGCCGCGCATGCCTTCGGGCAGGGGCAGCGGAATCAGCTGCGGGCCCCAGAGGACCTTGATGAGTTCCTCGCCGATGATCATGCCGCCCATGGTGATGAGGATCTGCTTCAGGTGCTGGCCGTACACCGGGCGCACAATGAAGCGCTCAAACGCCAGGCCCAGCGCACCCGCCACGGCCATGGCCACCAGCATGGCCGGCAGCACCGCCACGAGGTTGCGCCAGAGCTCTTGCGAGCCCGTCCAGTCGCCCATGGCGCCCAGCACGCTGGTGGCGACGAAGGCCCCCAGCGCGATGAACACGCCGTGGCCGAAGTTGAGCACGTCCATGAGCCCAAACACCAGCGTGAGGCCCGAGGCGATGATGAAGATGATCATGCCCATAGCCAGCCCGGCCACGGTGAGCGTGAGCCAGGTGCTGGGCGAGCCGATCAGCGGCAGCGTGACCAGCGCCAGCAGGGGCACCAGGGCCAGGGGCTTCCAGTCGAAGTTGCGGGCATTCATGCGCAAGCCCCTCCAGAAACTACATTTTTGATAGCTTGCAGCGCTTGCCCATCAAGGGCTGAGGGGTAAAAAGGCTTGAAATTCCTCATAGCGCCAGCCCCAGCAACGACTGTTGCAATGCCGCGTCCTGCGCCAGCTCGGCCATGCAGCCCGCATGCACTACGCGGCCGTTGTCCATCACGGCCACGCTGTCGCCCAGGCGCTGGGCGAAGTGCAGGTTCTGCTCGACCAGCAAAATGGTCACGCCGCTTTGCTTGAGTTGGGCGAAGGCCTCGATCATGTTGTTGACGATGGCGGGCGCCAGGCCCTTGCTCGGCTCGTCCACGATGAGCAGGTCACGCGGCTCGATGATGGCGCGCGCCACGGCCACCATCTGCTTTTGTCCGCCGCTGAGCTTGCCTGCGGGGTGGTTCCAGAATTTTTCCACCGCCGGAAAGAGCTTGAAGATCCATTCCAGCCGCGCCGCGTCCATCTGCGCGGCGTTGCGCGCCTTGCGCGCAGCCAGCAGCATGTTTTCCTTCACCGTGAGGTCGGCGAAGACGCCCATGTTCTCGGGCACATAGGCGATGTTCAGGTCGGCGATGGCGGGGGTGTCAAGGGCCGTGATATCCCGCCCTCCGAAGTAAACACTGCCCTTGGAGGCCCGCCACAGGCCCATGATGGTGCGCAGCGTGGTCGTCTTGCCCGCGCCGTTGCGGCCCAGCAGCATGGTGAGCTGGCCGCGCGGAATGGCCAGATCAACGCCGTGCAGGATGTGGTATGCGCCAATGTGGGTGTGCACGCCGCGCAGTTCCAGCAAATGGCTCATGCGGCCTCCTTGCTCGATTCCTGGGTGATGCCCAGGTAGGCCTCCTGCACCACGGGCGAAGCGATGACTTCGGCGGGTGCGCCATCGGCCACCAGCGTGCCGTTGGTCAGCACGATGATGCGGTCGGCCAGCTCGCGCACCACGTCCATCTTGTGCTCTACCAGCAGGATGGTCTTGGACTGGTCCTGCTTGAGCGTGCGGATGAGGTTGAGGATCACGGGCGCCTCGTCGTGGCTCATGCCGGCGGTGGGCTCGTCGAACATGTAGACCTGCGGCTCCAGCGCCATCAGCAGTGCCACTTCGAGCTTGCGCTGGTCACCGTGCGGCAGGCTGGCCACCAGCGCGTCGCGCCGCGCCTGCAGGGCCACAGCGCACAGGATCTCCTCGGCGCGCGCGGTCAGGCGCTGGTGGTCGCTCCAGACGCTCCACAGGTTGAAGCCGCGGCGGTGGCGCCCTTCGCGCGTCGCCTGCACGGCCAGGCGCACGTTTTCCAGCACGCTCAGGCCGGGGAACAGGTTGGTGAGCTGGAACGCGCGCCCCAGCCCGGCGCGCGTGCGCGCCGACGGCGCCAGCCCCGTCAAGTCGCGCCCGCCCAGCGATACCGTGCCGCCCGTGGCCTTGAGCTGGCCCGAAATGAGGTTGAAATAGGTGGTCTTGCCCGCGCCGTTGGGGCCAACGATGGCGGTGAGCGTGCCCGGCGCGAAGCTGCAGGTCACGGCATTCACCGCCACGTGGCCGCCGAAGCGGATGGTCAAGTCGTGGGTCGCCAGCATTCGGGGGTCGAGGCTCCGCAAGAATATTGGTCAAAAATGGCGCCAGCGCTTGTCCACCAAGCGCTGGCAGCTATCGAAACAGAAGTGCCTGGCGCTCAGCGCTTGTTGCGGATGGGCACGTTCATTTCTTCGGGCTTGATCTCGCGCACCAGCTCCGGCACGCCCCAGGCAAAGGCCGGGTCGTTCTTGATCTTGAAGTGGTACATGCTCTGCAGTGCCTGGTGGTCTTCCTTGCGGAAGGTCATCGGGCCCTTGGGCGTATCGAAGCGCATGCCTTCCATGGTGCGGATGAGCTTGTTGGTGTTCGTCTCGCCGTTGGTGGCTTTGAGGGCCGTCACCAACGCCATGGCGGCGCTGAAGCCGCCAGCCGTGAAGAAGTCCGGCGGTGCCTTGAACTGCTTGTAGTGCGCCGACACCATGGCTTCGTTCACCGGGTTCTTCGGAATGCCGAAGTAGTAGTAGGTGGCGCCCTCCATGCCGGGCAGGTTCTTGTAAGCCGCCATGGCGGGCAGGATGTTGCCGCCCGAGGCAATCTCGATGCCATAGCGCTTGAGGTCGAGGTCGGCGATCTTGAACGGGTTGCCCGCTCCGGCCCAGATGATGAAGATGACCTTGCGCCCGGGCTGGTCCTTGAGCTTGTCGATCAGGCGCTGGGCGCCGGCGGTGAAGTCGGTGGTGTTGGTGGGCAGGTATTCCTCGTGCACCAGCTTGGCTTGCTTGATGGCGTCCTTGAAGGCCTTCACGCCGTCGCGGCCAAAGGCGTAGTCCTGCGCCAGCGTGGCCACGGTCACGCCCGGCTTGTCGATGGCCACGGCGTTGGCAATCGCATCCTGGCTGCTGTTGCGGCCGGTGCGGAAAATGTACTTGTTCCACTTCTCGCCGGTAATGGCGTCGGCCACGGCGGGCTCCACCAGCAGAATCTTCTTGTACTCCTCGGCCACCGGCAGCAGCGCCAGCGCCACGCCCGAAGAGGTCGGGCCAACGGCGATGTCGGCCTTGTCATCGGAATACGCCGTGGCCAACAGGCTCTTGCCCAGGTCCGGCTTGCCCTGGTCGTCCTTTTCGATCAGCACGATCTTCCTGCCGTTGATGGCCATGGTGCCGCCGGTGGCGTACTCCAGGCCCATCAGCAGGCCGTTCTGGGTCTGCTTACCGTAGGCTTCGAGCGGGCCGGTCTTGCTGTAGACGTGGGCGATGCGAATCTCGCCGGATTGGCTGAACGCCGGGCTGCTCAAAGAAGCGACCAGGGCGGCCCATGCGACCAGGGTGCGACGCTGCATGACTTGTCTCCTTGTGTGATGGCCTGGCAACAGCATGGTTCGTGCCAGGCCCGGCGGCCGTCGTGTACCTTAGTCGCCCACCGCCACGCAAGTCGATATGTCTATTTTTCAGACGCCAATAACGTCTAAAAAATGGACATTCGACTAAAAATTAATCAGGGTTTTCCATGCGTGCGTACAAGGTGGCGCGCGAGATGCCCAGCTGCCGCGCGGTTGCCTGCTTGTTGCCGGCATGTGCCGCCAGGGCCGCCGCGATGGCGCGGCGCTCCAGCTCCGCCACCTGCACGGCCAACGGGCGCAGCAGGTGTGCCGCGTCATCCGTGCCCGGTGCCCCCCCATCGGGCACGGGCGGCGCCAGTTCCACACCCGACTCACGCAGCAGTTGGGCGAGCTGCGCGCCATCTATGGCCTGGGTGTCGCTGCGCATGACGGCCTGCTCCAGCAGGTTGCGCAGTTCGCGGATGTTGCCGCGCCAGCTTTGCGCCACCAGCAGCGCCAGCGCGTCGGGCAGCAGCTCCGGGGGCGCCGTACCGTTGCGCAGCGCCAGGTCTTCGCCCAGCACCTCAACCAGCGCCGGAATGTCACCACGCCGCTCGCGCAGCGGGGGCACGCGAATGGGCAGCACATGCAGGCGGTAGAACAGGTCTTCGCGAAAGCGCCCGTCGCGCACCAGCGCGGGCAGGTCGCGCGAGGTAGCGGCCACCACACGTACGTCGAACGACACCAGCTGGTTCGACCCCAGGGGCTCGATCTCGCCCTCCTGCAGCGCACGCAGCAGCTTGGCCTGCAGGTGAGGCGGCATGTCACCGATTTCGTCGAGGAACAGCGTGCCGCCGTCGGCCAGCTTGAACTTGCCGTCGCGCCCGCGCCGATCAGCGCCCGTGTAGGCGCCCGGCGCCACACCGAAGAACTCGGCCTCCAGCAGCGTATCGGGGATGGCGGCGATGTTGACGCTGACGAACGGCCCGCTGGCCCGGCTCGACGCCGCATGGATGGCATGCGCCAGCAGCTCCTTGCCGGTGCCGGTTTCGCCGAGCAGCAGCACCGGACTCAGCGACTGCGCAGCCCGGCGCGCCTGGCGCTTGACCTCCACTGCCGCGGCGCTGCTGCCGACGAAGCTGGCAAACGTGTACTTGGCGCGGCGCCCGCCACCGGCTTGCTCCATGCGCGAGCGCCCGCGCTGCACGGCCAGCTCGCGGCGCGCGTCGTCCAGGTCGCGCTGCAGCAGTGCGAACTTGCTGATCAGCGGCTGCAAGGTGGTTTCGGGATGGTCAAACAGCACGATGCCGATGGCGCCGATGACCTGCTGCGCCTCGTCGCGCAAGGGAATGCGGCTGACCACAAAGGTCCCGGCGCGGTTGGTCAACAGGTCGATCAGCACCGGCTGGCCGGTTTCCAGTACGCGCCGCATCTGGGTGTTGGGAATCACCTCCTCCACCATGCGGCCCACGAACTGCTCCACCGAACCGAGTCCCAGATCGGGCAGGAAGCGACGGTAGCCTTCGTTGACCCAGACGATGCGGCCGGCCCGGTCCACCAGGAACATGCCCTGGCTGACACTGGAAAAAAGCTGGAACATGGAACGCGCGGCAAGCGCCAGGATGCCGTCGGCATCCAGGGGCAGCACCGGCGCATCTTCGGTGGACTGGGACATGGCGCGATGGTAGCGCCCGGTCCGGGCCAGGGCACAATCGTGCCCATGACGCCCCCAGAATCGATGCGCCTGGACAAGTGGCTCTGGTGCGCCCGCTTTTACAAGACACGCAGCCTGGCCGTGGAGGAAATAGGCAAGGGCCGCGTCACCGTCAATGGTGCCAACGCCAAGGCCGCGCGCGAACTGCGCGTGGGCGACACGGTAGCACTGCGCCAGGGGCCAGTCGCCCGTACCGTCGTGGTGCAAGCGCTCAGCGCCATGCGCGGCCCAGCCCCCGTGGCTCAGCAGCTTTACATGGAGACCGCGGAGAGCCAAGCCGCGCGCGCACAAGCGGTAGAACAGCGCCGCCTGGCACCCGAGCCAGCCGCCAGCCTGCACGATGGCCGCCCCACGAAACGCGACCGGCGCGACATTGAGCGCGTGCAGCGCGACTGGGGCAGCCGCTGGAGCGCTTCCATCGATGACTGAACGTGTACCGATGGAATCTCTGCGCGTGCAACGCCCCCCGCGCAACCTGACCTCTGCCACTGGCGTGGGCGTGGTGGGTTGGCACCCCGATCTTCTCAAGCAAACGCTGCGCCGCGAGTTACGCTTCGCAGCGAGGGAGTAAAAACAGTGAACAAGAAGTCTCTGGGATGGGTATTGGTATTAACTGCCTTTTCGGCGGCTGCCGTTGCCTGGTGGTACCAGGGCCAGCGCGACCGATTGCCGCCTGGCGTTTTGAAAAGCAATGGTCGGCTGGAAGTTGAACGTATAGAAATTTCAGCCAAATACCCTGGCCGCATTACCGAGATTGCGGTCCATGAAGGCGACGAGGTGAAAGCTGGAGATTTGATTGCACAGCAAGATCTCACGGAAATCTTGGCGCAACGCATGGCCGCAGAGGCAGCGCGTCAGCGCGCCACTCAGGCCATCGCCCGGGCGCAGGCGGAGACTGATGCACGCAAGGTTCAAGCGCGGCTCGCCCAACTGGAACTGGACCATACGGCGCACCTGCGCCAAAGCAACCTCGTCTCCAGCGCAGAAGTGGAACGTCGCCAAGCCCAGCGTGACGGCGAGCAAGCGGGTGTGCGGGCTGCCACTGCAGCCATTGGTGAGGCCACTGCAGCGCGCAGCGAAGCCGAGGCACAAATCCAGCGCATCAACGCGGTCATCGCCGACATGAGCCTGCGCACACCGGTCAGTGGCAGGGTTGAATACCGGGTGGTGGAACCAGGATCGATCCTGCCGTCCGGCGGACGTGTAGCGACGTTGCTCAACACGTCAGATGTTCATATGACAGTATTTCTGCCCACTTCGGTCGTCGGACGATTGAAAGTAGGAGATGACGCCCGCATCGTCCTGGATGCCTTGCCCAACTACACGTTCCCAGCACAAATTTCCTTCGTGGCGGCAGAGGCACAGTTCACGCCTAAATATGTCGAAACCAGCGTTGAAAGGGACAAGCTGGTCTATCGGGTCAAATTGAAAATACCCAAAGAAGTTGCCCATCAATTCACCCCTTATGTCAAGGCTGGCCTGACAGGCAATGGCTACGTGCGTGCAGAGCCTACCGCCACTTGGCCGCAACGCCTGACGATCAAACTCCCAGAGCTTGAAAAAGCAACGGCGCAGTAGAAAATGCCCGAAGGCAGCTCTGCAAATACCGCATCCAGCGCACGCCCTGCACTGGAGATAGTGGGTGTAACGCATCGCTACGGCAAAACCTTGGCATTACAGCCAACCCATCTGGCACTTCCGGCGGGCCACACCATCGGTGTGGTGGGACCGGATGGCGTAGGCAAATCGACCCTGCTTTCACTAATTGCCGGTGTCAAAAGACTGCAAGCGGGCCATATCCGTGTTTTAGGGTTGAATATCGGCCAGCCCAAAGACCGTGCACATTTGGCCCCCAGGATTGCATTCATGCCGCAAGGGCTGGGACGCAACCTCTACCCAACGCTTTCGGTTGAAGAAAACATAGATTTTTTTGCGCGTCTTTTTGGCCACACGGAGATGGAGCGCACAAGTCGCACCCAGCGCCTTATGGATGCCACGGGCCTTACGCCATTTCGCGATCGTGCTGCAGGCAAGTTATCTGGGGGCATGAAGCAGAAACTGGGGTTGTGCTGCGCACTGGTTCACGACCCCGATCTTTTGATCCTGGATGAACCCACTACGGGTGTCGATCCGCTCTCACGACGGCAATTCTGGACATTGGTTGAGAGCCTGAGGAGAGCGCGCCCCGGCATGACCGTGATCGTTGCCACGGCATACATGGAGGAAGCTGAGCAGTTTGACTACCTTGTGGCCATGAACGACGGCCAGATATTGGTTTTTGACCGGACCGATGCGGTCTTACAGCGCACACCAGCCCACACACTGGAAGCCGCATTTATCGACATGTTGCCACCCGAGCAGCGAGGCATTACGGATGCGCTTGTGATTCCAGCACATCAGCCATCCAATGGCACGTATGCGATCGAAGCCACAGGTTTGACGCGGCGATTTGGTGACTTTGTCGCAGTAAGAGATGTTAACTTCGCGATTGAGCGTGGGGAAATTTTTGGATTTTTAGGCTCCAATGGGTGTGGAAAAACCACCACAATGAAAATGCTCACTGGCTTACTCGACATCAGCTCTGGTGAAGCCAAACTACTGGGAAATCCTATTGACCCCAAAGACTTGAAAACCCGCCTGAAAGTGGGTTACATGTCGCAAGCATTCTCTCTTTATGAAGAGCTGACCGTACAGCAAAACTTGATGCTGCACGCAAAAATCTACGGACTTGAAGGTGATGCCGCTACCAACGCCGTAAGAAATGGCTTGACCCATTTCGAATTAATCGAACACGCCGAATCTCGACCGCTATCCATGTCACTCGGCATGCGACAGCGTTTGCAACTGGCGGCAGCGTGTCTACATAGGCCCGAGGTTCTTATTCTCGACGAACCCACGTCGGGAGTGGATCCCGCGGCACGTGACATGTTCTGGCGCTATTTGATAAAGCTATCCCGCGAGGATCAAGTCACAATTTTCATTTCGACCCACTTCATGAATGAAGCGGAACGGTGCGATCGAATTTCACTGATGCACCGAGGCCAAGTCCTTGCCATTGGCAAGCCCCAAGACTTGTGCACACAGCAAAACGCTCCTACGCTGGAATCCGCTTTCATCGCCTACCTGGAAGCGGCAGACGACACGGTGGAAGCCGCCGCGCAGGCCTCCCAGACTCAAGCCACCACGAAAGTGCAGGGCCCGAACCATCAGGCTGTGGCATTTAAGACACATGGAGGACTAAACGCCTGGACAGCCCGTATGTGGGCCTTTGCCCGGCGCGAAGCAGTGGAATTACTGCGAGATCGAATTCGACTGGCTTTTGCTGTCATAGGCCCCATCATTTTGTTGCTGGCAGCTGCCTTGAGCATTTCTTTTGACATTGAACGGGTAGGCTTCGCTGTTTTGGACCGTGACCAGACCTATGACAGCCGGCAACTGATTGAAAATTTCGCAGGCTCACACTACTTCATCCAAAAATCGCCTCTACAAGAAGCTGATGCAATCAACCGCCGACTGCAACAGCATGACGTTTCGCTCATAATTGAAATCCCCCCTAACTTCGGCAGAGATTTACAAGCTGGCAGACACCCAGAAGTTGGCCTCTACATTGATGGCGCACAACCCTTTACCGCAGAAAATGTTCGTGGTTATGCACGTGGTATTTTGCTGGAGCATGCAGCGCAATTCATGCGTGAAAACACCAGCCTTCCATCGCTGATTTTGCCTGCCCGCATAGAGCCTCGGTTCACCTACAACCAGGATTTCCGCAGCATTTATGCATCAACGCCAGGCATCCTGATGCTATGCCTGATCATCGTCCCTGCCATGTTGACCGCCCTCGGGGTGGTTCGCGAAAAAGAAATGGGGTCGATCATCAATCTTTACGCCTCACCAGCTAGTATCGGAGAGTTCCTAGTCGGCAAACAATTGCCCTACATCGGATTGGCCATGATAAGTTACTTGACACTTGTTATATTGGCCGTTGCCTTATTAAAAGTCCCACTCAAAGGAAGCTTTATCGGGTTAAGCCTTGGCGCACTGTGCTTCGTATTCGCCACCACTGCACTTGGCTTGTTGATCTCCGCCTTCCTACAATCACAAGTTGCCGCATCGTTTGCCTCGGCCATCATTTGCCTCATTCCTTCCGTGAATTTTTCTGGCCTGCTCTATCCAGTTTCTACATTGACGGGAGCAAGTGAATGGATAGGACTTGGCTTTCCTGCATCTTGGTTTCAGTTGATTAGCCTAGGCACTTTCACCAAAGGATTGGGAATCAGTAGCTTCTGGAGCATGTATGTGGCTCTATGTGGCTTTGGGCTAAGCTACCTGGTGCTAGCACGCTTGGCGATCCGCAAGCAGGAAAACTGAGATATGTGGATTTGGATTCGCAACGTAAGCCGCCTGACCGCCAAGGAGTTGCGCAGCCTGCTTGGTGATATGCCACTCATGGCTTTGATATTTTTTGCATTCACGGCAGCGATCTACACCACCGCCAAGGGCGTGAAAGCTGAAGTGGCGAATGCTTCAGTGGGCTGGATCGACGGAGATCGATCTGACTTGTCCTATCGCCTCCGGGACGCCATTCGCCCCCCCTACTTCAAACCCCCAGTAGACATTACAAACGAGGAAGCAGATCCAGCGATGGATCGTGGCGACCTGATTTTTGTCATCGATATACCACCGCGCTTTGAAGCAGATGTACTGGCTGGACGCACACCCGCCATACAGGTGCGGGTTGACGCCACAGCCATGACCCAGGCCGGCCTGGGCGTTTTGTACCTCAACGAAATATTTCTTCAGGAACTACTCGAGTTCTTTCATCAAAGAGGTCTCGAGTCAATGCTCCCCTCGCAAGCATCCATTCACTTGCTTTTCAACCCCAATAACCAGTCCCACTGGTTCACTTCAGTCATGCTGATCGTGACTAATGTGACGGTCTTGTCAATTATCCTCGTGGGAGCTGCCGTAATCCGTGAACGCGAACACGGCACGATTGAGCACTTGCTTGTGATGCCGATTCGCCCCAGTGAAATTGCAATGGGGAAAATTCTTGCCAACGGGGGCGTCATTTTTTTCGCCTCCCTTTTAGCTTTATGGCTTGTCATTCATAAGGCGCTGCAGGTACCCCTGAACGGATCTATACCGCTGTTCGCCCTAGGAACAGCCCTGTATCTGTTCGCAGTGACATCATTGGGTGTCTTGCTCGCCACAGCGGCTGCGTCCATGCCACAGTTTGGTTTACTGGCAGCTCCAGTTTACGTAGTGCTTTACTTGCTCTCCGGCGCCGCTACACCCGTGGAAAGTATGCCTATCGCGATTCAGGATTTCGTTCAAATCTCCCCGACCACACAGTTTGTCAAGCTCACCCAAGCCGTTCTATACAGAGGTGCTGGCATTGATGTTGTGTGGCCTCAGTTGCTCAGCGTAGCGGTTGCAGGAGCTATTTTTTTGGCACTGGCATTGCACCGCTTCCGCTCTATGCTGGCACGTCAAGGCTGACACGAACCTAGTGCCGGCAAGGCAGTCACCACGCAAGCGCGTCACAAATGAGAACACTCCTCCCCTTCCCTCTAAGCACACCCCTGGCTGCTCTGACCCTTTGCATGGTTTTAGGTGCATGCTCTACCGTGTCGGTCAATATGCCAGCAACGCCAGTCATACCGCCGGTTTTCACGGAAGTGCCCAGTGCCAATGGAGACTCTCAAACGCCCGCCACCAATTTGAAGCAGTGGTGGCAAGCGGTGCCAGACCCTACTTTGCAGACGCTGATTGAACAAGGTCTACGGCAAAACGCCGACATTCTCGTGGCCTTAGCTCGGATCAAAGAAGCCCGCGCGGTCATTACACAAGCTGAATCTGCGCTCTACCCCACCTTGAAAGGTTTTGGTGCCACTGGCCACATAAAACCTGAAGACTTGCAGGGCCTGGGCATGAATGCAACTCCTGTTGCCCCGGGTATGGTGATTCCGCCCATTCCACAACTGATCAACAACCCCCCCAGCACCGATATGAATGTATTTGGTGTGGCTGCAGCCTGGGAAATTGATGTCTTCGGAGCGCGACGCAGTGATGCGGACGCCGCCAGACAAGTAGCCCTTGCCTATGAAGAAAAGTTGCACGGTACGCAACTTATGGTGGTTGGCGATATCGCCAATAATTACATTGAAGCACGCAGCATTGAGCATCGACTACGCTTATTACAACGCAGCCTCGAAATCGCGACGCAGCTGCGAAGCTACGCACAAGGCCGATTTGATGCGGGCCAAGCGACACGCTTCGACATAGACCGTGCCAGCAGTCAAATAGACGCACTGGCAGCGATGCAAGCCCCACTCAATGCCTTGCTCAAAACACGGCTACGACGCCTCGCTGTGTTGACCAGCCAAAGTCCGGATGTGCCCCTCACTCTACCGGCACCTACCGCATCGGCCCCAGCCGATGCCTCGGTCATTCCGGTGCAGTTGCCCATCGTGCTTCCCTCAGACGTCCTGGAACAACGACCCGATGTCCGAGGGAGCGCCAATCAAGTGCGCGCCCTGGCTGCACAGTTAGGCAGCGCCAAGGCTGATCTTTTACCTCGTTTCTATCTGGGTTTTTTGGCTGGGGAAGGTCGTGTGGAACTCGGCAGCCTCGCCCCCAGCACAGGCCGCTTTACTGCCTGGGGGGCAGGCGTGCAGTTACCTATTTTTGAGGGCGGACGTATCAGAGCCAATATTCGCGCAGCCGATGCCAGACTTGAAGCAGCCGGGCTTCAATATGAGCAGATCGTGATGCATGCACTGGAGGATGTAGAGAACGCTTATGCGATCCGCCACTCTTTAGATGCTCGCACCACCCTGCTGGCAAGTGCCTTAGGAAACGCCACCGAAGGCGCCAGACACTCGCAACATCTTTATGAGGAGGGGCGCAGCGTACTCGCCCCGGCACTGGAAGCCCAACTGCTCGCCCTTCAACGCGAAGACGAGCTGGTGCAGGCACAAACTGCTCGAGCGCTGAGCACTGTCATGCTTTACAAGGCCACGGGCGGTGGTTGGCAAAATGCCTCTCTGTAAATCGCCCAGCGTTCCTCCGAGGTGGTCCGAACACGGAGAATTCACGGTTTTGGATCTCTCACAAACCACGCCACGGAGCGCGCAGTACCAGGGAGAGGCATCGATCCGAATCTCAGTGAACGAGAACCGTCTGTACAGGTGGATCCATACGCCACAGGCAGACGCGATGGCGCACCCAGGCCCGCAGAAAACAAAAAACCCCAAGTGATTCACTCACTTGGGGCCATGTATTGGCGGAAACGGAGGGAGATTGACGAATAGCAACAGCGTGACTTACAGCCGTTTTCCACTCACTTGTAGGCCATGCCGTAGGCCAAAAACTAGGTGGGGGGGGTCGCGGTCTGATTTTCCCATTGACAGGCGCCCTCACGATGCTACATGCATATTTCGGACACACCTGAACACTGAGTCCTGAAGCTCTTGCAGGGCAGAATTCCACCTTGAGCCGCCGCTGGTGGGATCAAGAAGCTGAAATTCAACGTTCAAGGCAACAGGATTCGCGCGAGCTTTCTGCGAGAGGTCCGGTTGACCGCAGGGTTGGGCCGCAATGGGTCACCAACTGCGGACAATTTAGGCGAAGATATAGAGGTACTTATTCCACTGCCTCCAGAATATTGGGTACAGCGCCAAGCTCAAGAGGCTGGTTAGACCAAGCCACATGGGAAAGTACGTTATGAAGGATTTGAAGAGCGGAAGATGGTCGGAAAAAATCTCTTTTTCAAATGCCGCCGCGTCACTCGTCTGTTTCCCGCGCAAGCGAGACACAAATGATGGAAATTTCTGGCGCCCTGCGCAGTAGAGCCAAGCCACAAGCAGCAGACAAAGAACCGCACAGTTGTGCTTATGTTCATTGAGACCGAGGCAAGTCAAGAACATCCCAAATGACACGACACCAAGAGAATTGAGTGCAACCCACCACGCTCCGAACTCTTTGTCCAAAAGTTCCGCTTTGCCTACCGCTGGTGGATTCAGTTGCTCTACTTGCATATGCTGCACTCCTTTGATATTGCGGCCTAAATTGATACGCAGCCAATCCTGCAATTGGCTTGTAGCCTAGCTTTGCGGCATGGCACCTTTTACAGGTTTTTATGTTACTGGATTGACTGGTCGTCATCACCAGAATGAGCACCACCATAGCGGGAAAGCCATCGCCGGACAAACCCGAAAAATCCCGACACCACAAGAGCGAAGAAAACCGAGCTCAAAGCCACGCCACGCTTGGCGCGCGCCAGCACCAACAGTGCCGACAAAATCGACGCATGAAGCCCGGGGGCGCGGCGGGGTCTCGACGGCGCGCCGCGGGGGTGCATGGGGGTGGCCTGGGTCTATGGCAGGGGTGCCTGGGGCATGGGAGGGGCGCAGGGGCGCGTCAGGCGGGCCGCTACGGGCCTGCGGCGGCCTGGGAGTGGGTTGTGATGGGTGCAAAAAAGCCCGCGCGTGGCGGGCTCTATGGGGCGGCGGTAGGCGTGGCTACGCGGCGGGCGCGTCTTCCAGCACGTAGGGCTTGAACGCGCACACGGGCCGGGCGGCCCAGGTGTTGATGGCGTGGGCCATGCTGGCCTGCAGCGGGGCTATCTCATTGCGGGCGAACACCTTGGCGGCCTTCTCCACATCGCCGAAGCCGCCCACGTTGTTGGGCAGCATACCCATGAGCTGCGGCGGCACCCGGTGGGCGGCCAGCACGTCATCGCGGCTGGCGTTCTTGATGTTCAAGAAGTCATCCTTGGCCGCCACCTCGCTGATGGGGATGAGCTGGATGCCGTCCTTCTTCCCGTTCGGTGCGTAGTAGAAGACATTGCGGAAGTTGCCCATGCCTTTGGTCTTGGTGAGCCTGTCGCGCAGCGCGTCAACGTCGCCCTGGGACTGCGCCGGGTCAGTCACGTAGAGGATGAACCCCGCGTGGCTCCCGTTGTTGTAGTAGCGGCGGCGGAACAGCGTGGCCGACTCATTCAGCATGGCCGACTGCAACGCGCCAAGGTACGGCGGCAGGCCGTAGATTTCCTGGTGAATGTCCGATTCGCGCAGCTGGAACACATCGAAGCGCGGGAACTCATGCGGCTCCTGCACGTCGGTGACGAAGAAGAACCGCCCGTCCTCGATGCCGCGGCGCGTGTACTTGCCAAGCGCGTGGCGCAGCTCCAGCAGATCGCCAAGCCGGTTGCGGCGGCGCTCCAGGTAGCTATTGCCCAAAACGATGAAATCCAGCGCGAAGGCGCGGAACGCCTCGGCGCTGAGCCACTGCGAAGGGATGAACGTGCTGGCGAGCACGTTGACCTTGAAGCGCAGCGCCGATTCGTGGTGCGCGCCAACGCGCAGCAGCCGGGCCAGTGCGGCGAGGCTCACGGGCGGCTCGTACCAGTCGCCGCACTCCAGGCACTCGGCATACTCCAGCAGCGCAGACCGGCCACCGATGACGGGCTCCGGCTCGCCCAGCTCGAAGGTGAAAGCCTGGGCCGGGGCATGGGGCGATGGCGCGGGGGCCGGGTGCGGGGCCACGGGGGTGTTGCGATTGCGCTTGCGCTTGGTCATATTCAGTCGGAGAAAGCAACAAAGGATTGCCCCTGCGTGCTGGCCAGCTCTGTGCCAGTCTCCAGGGGCTCGAAACTCAGGGCATTCAGCAGCGCCCAGGCAAGATCGGAGTGGCCCACGTCGCCACCGCGCCCGGCCGCATAGGTCACGCTGCGGCCCTTGGCCGTCATCTCACGCTTGATCGCCATGAGGCTCGCCGCCAGGTCACGGTTGCCTGCGTCGAACTCCAGCCGACCGGCCTTCATCACCTGCAGCGCCTTGAGCACCAGCATGGTCTTCACCTCCACGCTGTAGTTGATGCCGCGCGCGGCCGGGAAGAACTTCTGCACCAGCTGGTACACGCCAATGCCCATGCCCGTGGTGTCGATGGCGATGTTCACCACGTTGAACCGTTCGGTGATGGCCTTGATCGCCTTGGCCTGCGCCTCAATGTCGGCGCCGTGGAACTGCTCTGTGTGCAGCACGCGCAGCGGCCCGCCAGGCCGTGCCGGCGGCGCCACCACCACCAGGCCAGCGCCATCGCCCGTGTGGCTCGGGTCATAGCCCACCCACACGGGCGCCCAGGCCAGGGGCCGCTGGCTGAATGGCTTGAAATCGCTCCAAACCTCCCAGCTATCGACCATGCACGGCTGCAGCATCGACAACGGGAACACGGAAAACGAGTCATCCACGAACCCGCACATCAGCAGGTTGGCAAACTCCGCATCCGAATACTCCAGCTTCAGTTCTTCCAGGTCGAAAAGATCGCAGCCGCCATTGAGCGCGTCCAGGATAGTGACGATGTTGCGCCACACCCGGTCTTCGCCCGTGAAGCCGCCGGCCAGCTTGCCGTGGGTGATATCCACGTCCACCTTGAGCTTCTTCTTGACCCGCTTTCCGCTCCAGAACTCATAGGCCGGGTGCTGGATGCTGCTGGGCGTGCTGAAGTAGGTCTTGCGCCACTTCTTGTGCATGGCCATGCCGCTGGCCACCTTGTTGAGTCGCTCGAAGTCCTGCGCCCAAAAGAATTCATCGAAGTAGAAATTGCCGTGGTAGCCCTGCGCCGTGCGCGCGTTGCTGCCCAGGAAGTACAGCTCTGCGCCGTTGGCCAGGACGATGGGATCGCCCTTCAACTCCACACCCAGCACCTCGAAGACGAAGGCCCGGATGTACTGCCGGAAGATGTACGCCTGCGCCTTGCTGGCAGACAGGAAAATCTGGTTGCGCCCCGTCTCCAGCGCGTCTATCAGCGCCTCGCGCGCAAAGTACCAGGTCGCGCCAATCTGGCGACTCTTGAGAATGGCGCGCGTGCGCTGATCGCGCTGCTCCCACCACACCCGCTGGTAATCGAACAGCGAATCGAGAAATGCCGCCTTGAGCTTCTCCACCTGCTCGGGCGAGAGAAAGTTCTTCACGGGCGGCTTCTTCGGCTTCGCATTGCGCGCCTCGATGGCCGGGTTCAAATCCGACTCACGCCCGCTCTGCTGGTACTTGCCGATGCGCGCCAGCCGCTCCAACTGGCGGCCCAGCAGGTCGATTTCCTTGAAATCGCCGCCCGTCTTCACATCCTTGGCAATCAGCGTGGCCAGGCGCACCTCCAGCGCACCCTCCACGCGCTGCGCGGGCGATGCTTCGGCCCACTTCTCCGACTTGCACCAGCCGTGCAGCGTCGCACGCGGAATCGCCAGGTGCTCGGCAATGTGCGACAGCCGCCATCCCGTCCAGTACAGCGTGCGCGCGTCGCGGCGCAGACCCGCGCCACCGTCATCAACGGCAGCAGGCGCGGGCTTGGGCGCGAGCGCTGCAGCAGGCTTTTTGCGGCTTGGACGGACTGGCGGGGGCAACTTCATGGCCTGCAGTGTCTGCCGCGCGCGCGCGAAAAGCACGGGCCAGAAAATGTGAAGCGCGCAGCCACAGCGCGCACAAATTGCGGCCCGGCGCGCGGCGGCCGACCATAGCGGCACATCAACTTTCACCGCACGAAAGCCGCACATGCCCAGCAAGTTTTTCCGCGTGGCCACCGAAGGTGCCACTACCGATGGACGCGAAATCCAGCGCGCCTGGATCGAGCAGATGGCCAAGAACTACAAGCCCGCCACGTATGGCGCACGTGTCTGGCTGGAGCACTACCGCGGCATCACGCCCGACAGCGCATTTGCCGCTCTGGGCGACGTGCTGGCGGTCGAGGCCCGCCAGGTCGAAGACGGCAAGCTGGCCCTGTTCGCGCAGATCGAGGCCCTGCCCGCGCTGGTGGCCATGAACAAGGCCAAGCAGAAGATTTACACCTCCATCGAGGTAGACCCCAACTTCGCCAAGACGGGCGAGGCGTACATGACAGGCCTGGGCGTCACCGACAGCCCGGCCAGCCTCGGCACCGAAGTGCTCAAGTTCGCCGCTGGCAACCCTGACGCCAGCCCGTTCAAGGGCAAGAAGCACAGCGAGGGCGCGCTGTTCACCGCCGCCCTCGAAACCAACCTGGGCCTGGAAGGGGATGCCGAAGGCATCGCCAACGGGCTGCTCACCAAATTCAGCGAAATGCTGGACAACTTGCGCGGCATCGTCGCGCCCAAGCACACACCAGAAACCAACGGAACCTTTGCTGTCAAGACGCTGGAAGTGCTGGGCGCGGCCGATGCCGCCATTCAACACCAGGCCAAGGCCCTGGCCGCATCCCAGGAGGCGCACACCAAGCTGGCCAGCGAGTTCTCCGCGCTGCAGGCCAAGTTCAACCAGCTCACAGAAACGCTGGGCCAGCAGGACGGCAGCACCACCAGCCGACCCAAGGCTACCGGCAGCGAAAGCAGCGGCCAGGCCGATTGCTGACCGCACCGGCACGCCCAAGCCTCGACACCAAGGAACCCAAAGGACAGCCCACCATGAAGAACGAAACACGCAAGCACTTCACCGCCTACCTGGCACGCCAGGCCGAAATCAACGGCGTGGCCTGCGGCACGCAGCTCTTTTCCGTCTCCCCCACCGTTCAGCAGAAGCTGGAGTCGCGCATCCAGGAAAGCAGCGACTTCTTGAAGGCCATCAACATCTGGCCCGTCGAGCAGCTCGCAGGCGAGAAGATCGGCGCCGGCACCAACGGCCCCATCGCCAGCCGCACCGATACGGACGTGGCACCGCGCCAGACCCGTGATGCAGCGTCGCTGGAAGGCCGTGGCTACCTGTGCGCGCAAACCAACTACGACACGCACATCAAGTACGCCACGCTCGACGCCTGGGCCAAGTTCCCGGACTTCCAGCTGCGCCTGTCGCGCGCCATCCAGAAGCAATGCGCGCTCGACCGCATCATGATCGGCTTCAACGGCACCAGCGTGGCGGCCACCACTGACCGCACCGCCAACCCGCTGCTGCAGGACGTGAACAAGGGCTGGCTGCAGTACCTGCGCGAGAACGCCGCGCAGCGCATCATGGACAGCGGCAAAGACCCCACCAAGGTGGTAGTGGGAGCAGGCGCGGGTGCGGACTTCAAGACGCTCGACGGTCTGGTCATGGATGCCGCCCACTCGCTGCTGGACCCCTGGCACCGCCACGCCACCGACATCGTGGCCATCGTCGGCGCCGACCTGCTCCACGACAAGCTGTTTCCGCTGGTGGATGGCCAATCCGCCCCCACCGAGAAGCTCGCGGCCGACATCGTGGTGAGCCAGGCGCGCCTGGGTGGCCGCCAGGCCACGGCCGTGCCATTCATGCTTTCCAACGCGGTGCTCATCACCAGCCTGGACAACCTGTCCATCTACTGGCAGGAAGGATCGCGCCGCCGGCACATCAAGGAAGCGCCCGAGCGCAACCGCATCGAAACCTACGAGAGCAGCAACGACGCCTTCGTGATCGAAGACCTCGGCAAATGCGCCCTGGTTGAAAACATCCAGCTGACCTGATCGCGCTGCAAATAGCGGCTCCAAAAAAGGGGCCGCTATTTGCAGGCACACCGCCACAGGACCACCGCCATGGCAATGACACCCGCCCAACAGAGCTACATGCGCAAGCTGGCCCTGCAGCAAACCGCGCTGGCCGAGGCCGCCAACGCCCACGGCCACACCGTGGGCACCGCCTACGAGCTGCAGCTCGCGCAGCTCCACCAGCACCGCCTGCGCCTGAAAGACCTGCAGAGCGTGGAGAAGAAGATCGAAGCCAAGCGGGCCATGCTGCCCGACTACGAAGCCTACGTGGACGGTGTGCTGCAGGCGCGCCCCGGCACCCAGGACGATGTGATCGCCACCGTGCTGGTGTGGCACGTGGACGCGGGCAACTACGCCCGCGCCCTGGAAATTGCGGAATACGCCCTGGCCAGCGGCATCAAGCCGCCCGACCAGTACAACCGCAACCTGCCCACCATCGTGCAGGACGAAGTGGCCGAAGCCATCCTGGCGGGCAAGCTCACGGGCCAGCCCGCGCTGGAAATCGCGGCCAAGGCCATGGCGCTGACCGACCACGCCGACACGCCCGACCAGGCCAAGAGCAAGCTCTACAAAGCCGCGGGCTGGGCCGTGCTCGGCAAACACGGCAGCCACGATGTGGACATGAACGCCCGCACCCTCAAGGCATGCCGCGAAGCGCTGCCGCTGCTGCAGCGCGCCATGGAGCTGGACACCCGCGCCGGCGTGAAAAAAGACATCGAGCGGCTGGAACGCCGCCTGGCCAAACCCCAGGCGAAGTAATCCAGCCGCTGCAAACCGAGCGTACCCCGCACCCGTGGCGGCCCCAGGGCAAAGAGCGCACACCCGTGCACCACTCCGACGCCCTGGGCCACCGCCACCCTTGCGCCACCAGGAAAGCCAATGTCCTTCATCACCACCGCCAACCCGCCAGTGCAGGGCACCGAGCCTGCGGTGGCCAATGACGGATTTTTCCCATCCATCGACTGCGCCAAGCTGCGCGAAGACATCCGCATGGACGGCACCGTCACACCCGCACGCCTGCATGCCGCCGTAGCCGACGCCATGTGGGCCGTGAACGCCGAGCTGCGTGAATGGCGTGCCGCGCACCTGCTGGCCGGGCGCACCACCCTGGCCGAAGTGCCGGCCGACAACATCGCGGGCGAAAGCGTCAAGGTGCGGCAGTACCGGCAAGCCATCTACGCCCACGTGCAGGCGCAGCTGGCCGAGGCCTACCGGGACATCAGCACATTGCCCCAGGGCGCGGGCAAGGAAGCCCGCGTGATGACGGCGCTCGACATCCGCGTGGACAGCTTCAACCAGCGCCTGCGCTGGGCCATCGCTGACCTGAAAGACACCTCGCGCGTCATCGCGGAGCTGCTATGAGCCGCACCGCCACCAGCATCACGGCACAAGCCCACCAACACGAAACCCTGGACGCTCTGGCATGGCGCCACCTGGGCACCACGCGCGGCGTGGTCGAGGAAACGCTCGCCAGGAACCCGGGACTCGCACGCCGCGGCCCCACCCTGCCCGCCGGGCTGGTGGTCGAGCTTGCGCAGCCAGAAACAACAGCCACCCGGCCCACCATCAACCTGTGGGACTAACACCATGGACAAAGAAAACATCGTCAGAACCGCCGCCATGGAGGCGGGCAAGGCGGCGCCGCCGGTGGCCGTCGTCGTTGATGCGGCGGCCAACAGCTGGACCATGACAAGCACCGCCGCAGCGCTCACCATCCTGTATCTGGTGCTGCAAATCGGCTACTTGGCCTGGAAGTGGAACAACGAACGGCAGGACCGCACGGCACGGCAGGCAAGCGAAAGCGAGGGCCCGCAATGCAAGTGAACCAGGCCGCCGTGCGCGTAGCCGTGGCCGCGCTCACCATGTCAGCCGCAGGCTTCGCCACCTGGGTGGCGAGCGAGGGCACCGGCCCCACCACCGTGCGGGCTGACGGACAGGTCATGCACCGGCCCTACGTGCCAACGGCGGGCGACGTGCCCACCATCGGCCACGGCTCCACCCGCTACGAAGACGGCACCCCCGTGCGCCTGTCTGATCCGCCCATCACGCGCCAGCGTGCCGAGCAGCTCGCTCGCAACCTGCACGGCGCGGACGAAGCCCGCTTCAAGGCCAGCCTGCCCGGCGTGCTGCTCTACCAGGGCGAGTTCGACCTTTACGAGGACTTCGTTGGACAGTTCGGCATCGGCAACTGGCGCCGGCCGCAGTCGCCGCGCACCTGGCTACTGCGCGGCGACTACGTGGGCGCCTGCCAGGCCCTGCTGCAGTGGCGGTTTCAGGCCGGGCGCGACTGCCGCGAGCCCATCAACTGGGGGCCCAAGGGCTGCAAGGGTGTATGGCTGCGCCAGCAGCGTCGGCACGCCCAGTGCATGGAGCTGCAGCCATGACGCGCCTGCTCACCGCCCTGTGCGCGGCCCTGGCCCTGCTGGCTGGGCAGCAAACCCTACGACTGGCCACTTCCCAGCGCGACCACGCGCAAACCGTCGCCGAGTTCAACGCCGCCACCGCACGCAGCGAGCGCCAGGCGCGCGAGCTGACAGAACGCTACCGCACCCTCGAAGGGAACTACCGTGAAGACCTGCTCACCGTCGCCGAAACCTACGCCCGCGAAACGCGCCGCTTCATGGCTGACGCTGACCGCGCTGCCGCTGCTCGTGACAGCATGCGGCGCGACCTTGCCGGTTACATCGAGTCCCACCGCGCCGCCGCCGTCGCTCGCGCCGCTGCCGGACAGTGCACGCCAGACACCGGCCCCATCGATCTGCTCGCCGACCTGCAGCGCCGCGCTGACGACAGAGCGGGAGAGCTGGCGCACATCGCTGACGACGCCCGCACCCGCGGCGCAGAGTGCGCCAGCTGGTACGACAATGCCCGCGCACTGATCGAGGCGGCCCGCCATGCTCAAGCCCGCTAGCCTGCACGCCGCGCTCACCGCCGCGCTGCCCGAGCTGGCGCGCGACCCCGAGCGCATGACGATGGTCATCAAAACGGGCAGCATCATCAACACCGGCACCAAGGCCTTGTCCTGGGAATACAGCTACACGCTGTCGCTGATCTTGCTGGACTGGTCCGGGCACGCCGACGCCATCATCGCCCCGCTGCTGCTGTGGGCCAGGCGGAACCAGCCCGAGCTGTTCGACAACACCGAGCGGCGCGCCAACGCCCTGCGCTTCAACGTCGATTTCCTGAGCACCACCACCGTGGACATCGCGCTGGAAATCGACCTCACCGAGGCCGTGCTGGCCCGCCCGCGCGATGGCACGCCGGGTGCGCTCAACCTGATCCACAAGCCAGAGCCGCCGGGCCCGCTCGACATCCTCCAAAGCGAGCGCTGGGAATTCTTCATACGCGACGAGAAGGTAGCCCAGTGGGACTACGACCCCAGGTAACCGCCCATGGCTGAAATCGACCGCCTCGAAACATGGCTTGCGCCGCTGCTGCAGCGCCTGAGCGACAGCGAACGCGCGAAGCTCGCACGCGAAGTGGCGCGCGACCTGCGCGCCATCAACGCCGCCAACATCCGCGCACAGCGCGCCCCCGATGGGCAGGCGTGGGAGCCGCGCAAGCAGCCGCCGCTGCGCGGCCAGATTGGCCAGGTGCGCAAGGCGGCAAAGTCCCAGGCCATGTTCCAGAAGCTGCGCACCGCGAAGCACCTCAAAGCCAGCGCGCAGGGTAGCGACGCTGTGGTGCAGTTCATGGGCCGCACCGAGCGCATCGCGCGCGTGCACCACCTGGGCCTACGCGACCGGGTCAAGCCAGGCGGGCCAGAGTACGACTACCCGCAGCGCCCGCTCATGGGCTTCCCGCAGGGGTACGAAGACCAGCTGAAAGACCGCATCCTGGGCCACCTCGCGGGCCGCTGACCGGGCAATCTGGATAGCGCAGCCACAGCGTAGGCTGCGCGACTTTTCGCGCACGCGCGGGCACCATCAACGGCATGGAATCGCCCATTGCCCAGCCCGAAAGCCCGTATGAAATCCTGCGCCGCCTGGAGAACATCGTGCGCTTCGGCACCATCGCCGCAGTGCGCCACGGCAAGCCCGCGCGCTGCCGCGTGAAGACCGGCAACCTCACCACCAACTGGGTCCGGTGGTTCGCCGGCCGCGCTGGCGGGCGTAGCGGGCGCAAGTGGTGGCCGCCCGTGGTGGGCGAGCAGTGCATGCTGATCGCGCCAGGCGGCGACCTGCTGAATGCCGTGGCCCTGCCAGGCATCTACAGCGACGCCATGGCGCAAGGCAGCGAAAGCCCGACAGCCAGCCGCACCGACTGGAGCGACACCGAGTTCTTCGAGCACGACAGCGCCACGGGCCAGCTGAAGGCCATGGTCGAGCGCGGCATCACCCTGGGCGTGAACGGCGGCGCATCCATCGAAATGAGCCGCGACAGCATCACCCTGCGCGCGGGCGGCGGCGAGTTGGTAATCGACGCCGCCGGCGTGCATGGAACTCCTGACGTGTTCGCAGGCAACATCTCCCTGCGACGCCATCGCCACCGCGACGTGGAGCGCGGCGAGGATACATCGGGAGAGCCGGTATGAACCGCCACACCGGCCGCACCATCACGGGCCTGGAGCACCTGCGCCAGAGCGTGGGCGACATCCTGAGCACCCCCATCGGCTCGCGCGTCATGCGCCGCGAATACGGCTCCCTGGTGCCCGAGCTGCTCGACCACCCCGACAACGACGCCACGCGCGTGCGCCTCAATGCTGCCGTGGCAGGCGCGCTGATGCGCTGGGAGCCACGCATTCGGCTGACCCGCATCACCATGGCGCGCGACCCCGACGTGCCGGGGCGCTGCGAAATCACCCTGACCGGCACCCGCGAAAGCTACCGCCGACAGGCGCCGCTCACGCTCACCGTGCCGGTGGCCACCGGGAGCAGCGCATGACGCTCGACATCGCCACCTTACCCCCGCCGAGCGTGGTCGAGCCGCTGGACTTCGAGGCCATCCTCGCCGCCCAGCGCACCGACCTGATCGCGCGCTACCCCGAGGCCGCCGACGTGCTCGACCTGGAAAGCGAACCCCTGGCCAAGCTCATGGAGGTCTTCGCCTACCGCGAGCTGCTCTACCGCGCCCGCGTGAACGACGCAGCCCGCGCGCACCTGATCGCCTACGCGCAGGGCGCAGACCTCGAACACAAGGGCGCCTTCTACAACGTGCCGCGCCTGACCGGCGAGACGGATGCGCGCTACCGCAAGCGCATCCTGCTGCGCGTGGCTGCGCTGGCGGGCAACGGCACCGCCGAGCACTACCAGTTCGTCGCCATGACGGCGAGCCTCAACGTGCATGACGCCATCGCCACCAGCCCGTGGCGCGGCAGCGTGGTGGTGCAGCTCTGGCTGGTGGACCAGTCGCAGGCCGAAGCCACCCGCGCCGCCGTGCTCGCCGCGCTCACAGCGCCCGGCGCGTGCATGCTGGGCGTGGAGCTGTCGGCGTCGCTCGCACGCCCGCGCCCCATTGCCATTACCGCGCACCTGCGCCGCGAAGCGGGCGCCCCCGTGGACCTTGTAGCCCGCATCCAGGCCGCGCTGCCGGGGCAGATGGCGGCATACGCCCGCCTTGGCCGCGCTGTGCCGCGCTCGTGGATCACCACGCGCCTGCACGCCGAAGGCATTGCCCAGGTGACATACCCCGACGCCAGCGCGCCGCACGAAGTCACGCCCATGGAGGCCGACGAATACCCCGTGCTGGGCGAAGTGCGGCTGACCGATGAGGGCCTGCAGCCATGACTGCCGTACAACCAGCGTCGGCGCGCCGCCGCCACATCCTGCCGCCCAATGCCACGGCCCTGGAGCAGGCCGTGGACGAAACCATGCCCGCCTGGGACGGCATTGCCGACGCCTTCCCCGACGCCGCCGGCGGCGAGCCGCCCGCCTTCGCCCCTTGGCTGGCGGCCGAGTGGAACCTGGCGCAGTTCGCGCGCTACTTCCCCGACCTGCCCGCGCTGATCGAGGCCGGCATGCCCTGGCTCATGGAGCGCGGCAGCGCCGCCGCCACGCTGCGCGTGCTGGCCTGGGTGGGCTTTCCGAATGCCAGGCTCGACCAGCGCGGCGCACGCCTGCATATCGACCTGGGCCGCCCCGCCACCGCCGAAGAAATCGGCCGCATCGCCCACGTCGTGCGCGCCACCGTGCCGGCCCACGTGCAGTTCTGGCGCGTGTTCAACGGCTATGACCGCCGCCCGGTGCGCCTGGACGGCGCCCAGCGGCTCGACCAGGGCCTGCTCGATGACGACTCCGGCGTGTGGGTCAGCGTGGAAACGGGCGAACCCGTCAAGGCCAGCTTCGGCCCTGTGCACCGGGGCGAAGTCGGCCCCATCGCCGCAGGCAACCCCATGGGCATGGCCACCATTGCCCACATGTCGCGCGTCACGCGCAGGGACAAGCCCGTGCTCGACGCCTGGCGCCTCGATTCGCGCGTCATGGCTGTCGAAAGCGGCGGCATGGGCGAGCTGCGCACCAACGAAGTTCCGGTCTACGTGCGCCTGCCTTGCGAGCGCGCGGCGCCCGGCTTGATACACGCCAGCGAATGCCCGTGGCAAACGCCGCCGCCCGAATCCGGCGCCACCACCACCGTCCTGGCCCATCTGCCGCCCGCACTGCCCCAGCCACATGGCTGGCGCGGCATGTGGAGCGGCCAGAGCTGGCGCCCCTTGTTCATTGAATCCAAAGCTACGGAGAGTTTTTGATGGCAACCCTGCAAGACGATGGGCGCATTGCCCTGGCCGTCGCCATGGCCGCCCAGCCCGTGCACCTGGCCTGGGGCCGGGGCCTCGCGGCGTGGGACGCCCAGCCCGAGCCCGAACCCGCCAACGCCACCGGCCTGACCCACGAAGTGGGCCGACGCCTTGCCACCTTCGTGGGCTTCGTGCAGCCTGACCCTGCAGGCGAGGTCGAGCTGCCCAGCGGCAGCAAGTACACGGTGGTGGCCGGCCCCACCAAGTGGGTGTACGTGCGCACTGCCTTCAACTTCGGGGACGCCGAAGGCGAAACCCTGCGCGAGATCGGCGTCTTCTTCGGTAGCCAGCCCGTAGCCGGCCTGCCGGTGGGGCAGCGCTACTTCACACCAGAGCAGATCGCCGCACCGGGCCGTCTCTACGCGCTGGAGCGCGTGCCCGCCTTCACCCGCAATGGCGCCGCGCGCCAGACCTATGAATACGTGCTGCCCTTCTAAGCCATGACGCAAGCCAACCCACTCGCCGTGTACGACCGCTTCGACCCGGCCAAGAACTACGACACGCACCTGTTCCGCGCGGACAAGGTGCTGCAAAGCGCCGAGCTGGTCGAGCTGCAGCGCGCCATGCATGCCCGCATTCGCGGCGTGGCCGACATGCTCACCCGCGAGGGCTCCATCGTCAAAGGTGCCAGCATCGTGGTCAACAGCACCACGGGGGCGACCACATGCGAGAGCGGCGCCCTCTACGTGGGCGGCGCGGTGCGCGGCGTGCCGCCAGCACAGCTCACCATCGCCACCGTGGGCGTGGTGTATGTGGGCGTGTACCTCATCCGCGACATCATCACTGAGCTGGAAGACCCCGCACTGCTCAACCCTGCTGTGGGAACCGATGGCTACCGCGAACCGGGTGCGGCACGCGAGCGCGTGCAGCTCGCCTGGGGCGTAGGCGGGGATGCCCAGGCCGCGGGCGAATTCTTCCCTGTGTGGACGGTGGAAGACGGGTGGGTGCGCCCCAAAGAAGCACCGCCCAACATCGACGCGGTGACGCAAGCACTGGCCCGCTACGACCGCGACAGTTCCGGCAGCAACTACATCGTGCGCGGCATGGAGCTGCGCCAGGCGGCTGACCTGCCCACGGGCGAGCAGGTCTACAACCTGGCCGAAGGCGCAGCCCGGATCGGGGGGCACTCCATGGAGCTGCCCAGCAGCCGGCGCATCGTCTACAACGCGCAGCCCGATCTGCAGTGGATCGACAGCGAGCCGCACATGTCCAACACCGAGGGAGCGCAGCGCGTCACGTTCGACCGCTGGCCCATGGTGGGCGTGCCCCAGGTGCGCGCCATCAAGCGCCGCACCGTGGACGTGGTGCATGGCGGCTTCGTTGGAGCTGCCGACCCGCTGCCCGACAACAGCGTGCAGACCATCGAGAAAATCCAGCAAGGCGCTGCAATCTACAACGCGCCGGCGGACTACAAGCTCACCGCCGGGCAGGTGGACTGGAGCCCAGGCGGCGCAGAGCCCGCGCCGGGCAGCACCTACAAGGTCACCTATTTGTATTTCGCCGTGGTGGAACCCACGGGGGTGGACTCGCGCGGCCTCACCGTCACGGGCGCCGTGGCCGGCACCACCATGCAGCTGTCCTACAACTGCGCACTGCGCCGTATCGACCGGCTCACGCTGGACCGGGAGGGCACCATCGCCTGGGTGCGTGGCGTGCCAGCGCCCTGGCAACCGCTGGCGCCTCAGATTCCCCAGGGCGTGGTCTCCATCGCTTCCGTGTACCAGAGCTGGGACGCCCAGCGGCGCGTGGATCTGGACGCGGTGCGCATGGTGCCAATGCAGGAGCTGCGGGAATACCGTACCTTCATGGAGCGCCTGGCACAGGACCATGCCGAAATACGGCTGGCGGTGGACATCGCAGGGCGCTACTCGGGCATCAAGAAAGGGATGTTCGCAGACCCCATGCGGGGCGACGAAATGCGCGATGCGGGCCAGCCGCAAACCGCGCTGATCGCCGCCGGCGCACTGCGCCTGCCCATCTCGTTCGCTGTCCACCAGCTGGGAACCGACATTCACGAACGGCAGAGCCTGGGGCACACGCACCGCGCGGTGCTGGCGCAGACGGCACGCACGGGAAGCATGCGCGTCAACCCCTACAACGCCTTTGCGCCAATCCCGTGCAAAGCCACCATCACGCCCGCCGTGGACCGCTGGACCGAGACGCGCGATGTGTGGAAGGGCAAGAACGTTCTGAAGAATGTTTCGTGGTTCTCCGACATGAACAGCCACTCGGAAAACGGCAGCGGCTGGGACCCGGTGGGGCAAACAACGTCGGCGATTGAGTACCTGCGCGAAATCGACTTGCGCTTCGACCTGGAGTTTCCGCCCGCAGAAGCGCTCCAGTCCATCACCTTCGATGGCCTGCCCGTGCAGCCGGTGGCGCTGCCAATGGGCGTGCTGGTAGCAAATGCGCAGGGAATTCTGAGCGGTACTTTTCGCATTCCGCCCAACGTCACGGCCGGTGCCAAGAAGGTGGACTTCCGCGGCACGGGGGGAAGCGCCGCATCCACTATCTTCACCGGACAGGGCGAGCGCATCGAGCGGGAAATGGCGCAGGTATTCCTGCAAATCGAGGATGCGCCCATCGTGGACTCTGGGTGTCCAGTAGACCCGCTTGCGCAGACTTTCAGCCTATCCCAGGCAGAGCACTGCACGGGTGTCGAACTGTGGTTTACGGCTGTCGGCACCACGGGCGCCATCGTGCAGCTGCGCTATGCCGAGAATGGCTACCCCACGACACGCGTGATGGCCGAGACACGCCTGCGGCCCGCTGACATCAAGACGGACGGCACCCCCACGCTTGCGGCCTGGCCGCCGGTGGCCCTGCAGGCGACGCGGGAGTATGTCGTCGTGGTCCTGTCCGACGACGACACCACGGCCCTGGCGCTGGCCGAGCTGGGCAAGGAAGACAAGGTGTCGAAAAGCTGGGTGACCGAGCAGCCCTACCAGGTGGGCGTGATGCTCTCCAGCTCCAACGCCAGGACCTGGACCGCACACCAGGAAATGGACCTGACGTTCCGCCTCATGGCAGCCAGCTACACCGAGGCCGAGCGCGTGATTGACCTGGGCACCGTGAACGTGGTGGACGCCACCGACCTGTGCGTGCAGGCTTACGCCCAACAACCCAGCGCCGCCGCGTCGTGCGTGTTCGACATCGCCGCCACAGGCATGGCGCACACGGTGCAGGCCGCTGCCGGCCAGGTCGTCAACCTGCCGGCGCGCTACAGCGGCCCGGTGAACGTCAAGGCCCGGCTGCGTGGTGACACGCGCTTTGCTGCCGTGCTGGAACCAGGCATACAACTTGTGGCGGGTTCGGTAAAAGACGACGGAGACTACATCTCGCCCATGCTGACCGCAGGCGCCAACGCGACGGTGCGTGTCACGCTGGACGCCTTCCTGCCCGGTGGTACCTCGCTGCTGGTGCAGGCCAAAACCGACGCTGCTGGCGCGCCGTGGGTGGATGTGCCCTACCTGTCATCGAGCCCGATGACAGCCGGCGTGATGGAGCTGACCTACGAGCTGAAGAACATCAACGCCACGGGCGTGCGCTTGCGCCTGGCCCTGCATGGCAGCTTCAACGCCCGGCCGTGGGCGACCAACCTGCGCGCGGTGGTGCTGTGATGCATGACGAACGCACACCCGGCGGCTTGGAGCTGCCGCACCCAGACAACAAGCTGGAAGAAGACGTGCTGCGCCTTCGCACGGCGCTGCGGGATGTGGACGGCATCCTGGCCGGGCTGGCGCAAACGCTGGGCACAAAAGCCAGTCAGCAGGACATGGACACTGCCGTCGCGGCGCTGCAGGCCAGCACCGCGAACCTGGCCACAACGGTCACGTTCCTGTCCAACAGCAAGGTGGGGGTGGTCAATGGCCTGCCAGGACCATCCGTCACGCTCAAGCCGCCTCACCTGGGGCTGGGGCCGGCCAACGGCCCCAGCAATATCAGCCTGACACGCGACGGGTTGGGCCGCATCGCGCAGGTCACGCAAACCGTGGATGGCAAACCAGCGGTTGCCGCGGTGACCTACGACGGCAACGGGCGCATCTCCAAGGTTGTGACGACCTACGACGGCAGGAAGCGCACCGAAGAAATCACATACCAAAACGATGAGCTTGCATCGGTGCAAGCGACGGAAGGGGCAGTTTGATGGACCTCGTAACGCTGGATGCAATCAGGGCGGCAAGGGATACCTTGCTGAGCCGGATGTATGAGTTCTCCGGCCAAAAGCTGCGTGTGATCGAGTTCACAGCCTCTGGTGTTTTCTACCCACCGCAGGCCCTGGTGAAGAACGGCGGGGCATTCAACTACCTGGGTGTGGGCGGCGGCGGTGGTGGCGGCGGCAGTGGCGGCGGTGGCAGCGGCGGTGGCGGCGGTGGCGGGCGGGTGCTGCAGGGCATAGGCATAGCGGCAAGCACAGCGGGCATTGCCATCACCATCGGCGCAGGGGGTGCCGGAGGCGCAGCGAGCAGTGGGCAGGTCGTAGGGAATTCCGGAGGCAAAGGAGGTACTACGGCCATAGGCAACGTCTACATCGAGGGCGGCGGTGGCGGCGGTGGACAGGGGAATGAAGGTGGCAGCGGCTGGTGCAGTGGCGGCCAGGGAAGCCCAGTCAGCGGCGGTGGCAGCGGCGGCGGCGGTGGCGGTGCCGGAGGAAACGCAAAGTTCGGCGCCACGGAATCATTCATAAGTGCTGCAGCGAACGGCGGTGGCTATGGGTCGCGTAACTCGGCCATCAACGGAAGTGGCGTAGGCGCTGGTGGCGACGGAATGCTGGGGTTCGGTGGCGGAGGCAGCGCAGGAATGATCGGGAAAAACTACGCTGCGGCCGCCGGCGCGGGCGGCGGTGGCCTTGGCGCCATCGGATATGCCAACGTGGGTGGGCATGCTGCTGCGAACACTGGCGGCGGCGGTGGCGGCAGTACCGGGAACGGTAGCACCACCCAATGGGGCGCCGCCGGCGGCAACGGTGGCAGCGGGTTCGTGCGCATCTGGTGGTTTGAATGAGGCGGGAGGAAGCCATGGAATACGCACTCATCAAGGGCGGTAAGGTGCATAACGTCATCGTCGCCAGCGAAGAATTCATTGCCCTGATCGTGGGCGACTGGGACCGTATCGAACCACTGGACACGGCGCAGGAGCAGGCCCTTGGCGTGGGCATCGGCTGGGGGTGGGATGGCGCGCAGTTCATCCCACCCGCAGCGGCGGAACCTGCGCCGCAGCCGCAGCTGCCGCGCCGCCTGAGCGTGCTGGCGTTTCGCAAGCGCTTCACGCTGAGCGAGCGCGCTGCCATCGAGTGGGCCGCCGTGGATCGCGCAGACCAGAGCGATGCCCAGCGCCAGCAGGCCGCAATGCTACGCGCCACGCTGGCCGACCAGGCGGCGGCCAGTTTCATCGACCTGGGCGACGACACCACCGTAGAAGGTGTGCTGGCGCTGCAGGCGCTGGGACTGCTGGCCGAAGGGCGGGCCGATGCCATCCTGGCCGCGCCCGTGCTGCCGGAGGAACGCCCGTGACGGACTGGATGCTGAACCTGCTGATTGCGCTGGACCAGTTCGTGAACGCGCTGCTCGCCGGCGAGCCGGACGAAACCCTCTCCAGCCGCGCGCACCGCATGCGCGCCAAGGGCCAGCCCTACTGGGGATGGACGGCGAACGCGATTGACCGCATCTTCTTCTGGCAACCGGGCCACTGCGAGGCGGCCTACCTGTCTGAGCAGCGGCGCATGCAAATGCCGCCAGCGCTGCGCAACTGAGCGCGGCACAAACCCACCCGCAAAGCCCGCCCGGGTAAGCCTGGACGGGCTTTTTATGTTGCTGGCGCAGCCACAGCGCCACGCGCTGGAGTTTGGGGGGGCGAAAAAGCACCATGGGGGACTCTCGCGCGATGCGCACAACAGGAGCCCAACACCATGGCGACAAGCACCCCCTACCACCACGGCATCCGTGTGAACGAGGTCAACGAAGGCATCAACGCCCTCAAGATCATCTCCACGGCCGTCATCGGCATGGTCGTGACGGCCAGCGACGCCGATGCCACCGCCTTTCCCCTGAACCGCCCCGTGCTGGTAACGAAGATCGACGCTGCCATCGGCAAGGCCGGCACCAAGGGCACGCTTGCGCCCGCCCTCACTGCCATCAAGCAGCAATGCCGCCCGGTGCTGGTCATCGTGCGCGTGGCCGATGGCGAAGGCGCCACCCCCGAAGAAAAGCTCGCCGACCAGACCGCCAAGGTGATCGGCACCACGCTGGCCGGGCAGTACACCGGCCTACAGGCGCTGCTCATGGCCCAGGCCGTGCTAAAGGTGAAGCCGCGCATCCTGGGTGCTCCCGGCCTGGCCACCCAGGCCGTCACCGATGAACTGGCCAGCGTGGCCGCAAAGCTCAAAGGCTTTGCCTACGCGGCCGCCCTGGGCGACGACGTGAGCGAGTCCATCGACTACAAAGACCGCTTCGGCCAGCGCGAGCTGATGCTGATCTGGCCGGGCTGGAAGACGTTCGACGTGCACAGCGCCGCCGTGGCCGACGTATCGGCCGAAGCCTACGCGCTGGGCCTGCGCGCCAAGATCGACCAGGAACAGGGCTGGCACAAGACGCTCTCCAACGTGCCCGTGTCTGGCGTGATGGGCATCAGCCGCGACGTGTACTGGGACCTGCAGAGCCCGGACACCGACGCCGGCCTGCTGAACGCGGCCAACATCACCACGCTGATCCAGAGCAACGGCTACCGCTTCTGGGGTTCGCGCACCTGCGCCACCGACGAACTGTTCCGCTTCGAGTCGGCCGTGCGCACCGCGCAGGTGCTGGCCGACACCATGGCCGAGGGCCACATGTGGGCCGTGGACAAGCCGCTGCACCCCAGCCTGGTGAAAGACATGCTCGAAGGCATCAACGCCAAGTTCCGTGAGCTGAAAACGGCAGGCTACATCCTCGACGGCAAGGCTTGGTACGACGAAGAGCTGAACGAAACAGCCACCCTCAAGGCCGGAAAGCTCACGCTCGACTACGACTACACGCCCGTGCCGCCGCTGGAAGACCTGAACTTCCGCCAGCGCATCACCGACCGCTACTTCGCCGACTTCGCCACGCGCGTGGGCACCGGCCAGTAACCCACCTACAGGAGAAACACCATGGGACTGCCCCGCTCTCTCAAGAACTTTGCCCTCTTCATGGAGGGCACCTCCTACGTCGGCGAAATGCCCGAAGTCGGCCTGCCCAAGCTCACCCGCAAGATGGAGGATTACCGCTCTGGCGGCATGAATGCCCCCGTGAAGCTCGACTTCGGCATGGAAGGCATGGAAGCCGAGCTGACGGCCGCCGGCTACATGAAAGAACTGTTCGACACCTGGGGCACGCTGCGCCACGACGGCGTGCTGCTGCGATTCGCGGGCGCACTGCAGGGCGACGACAGCGAAGGCGTGGACACGCTGGAAGTCGTGATGCGTGGCCGCTTCACCGAAATCGACCCCGGCAAGGCCAAGGCCGGCGACAAGACGGAAATCAAGCTCAAGGCCGCACTCAGCTACTACAAGCTGTCCATCAATGGCCAGGCGAAGCTGGAGATTGACGCGGTGAACTTCATCGAAGTGGTGAACGGCATCGACCGGCTGGCCCAGGTGCGCGCGGCGCTGGGTATCTGACGCTGTACCCATCAACCCCATCCATCCTAGAGAGGCCACCCATGAACACCACACCCACCCAAACCCCCGATGACTTTAGCGCCGCAGAACAGCGCCAGGCGCCGAATGCCGACGTGCGCGAAGTCACGCTTGATGTGCCCATCAAACGCCCTGGCGGCGACCTGTGCAAAGTGCTGGTGCGGCGCCCCAACGCGGGCGCGCTGCGCGGCCTGTCGCTGGTGGAGCTGCTGCACATGAACGTGACGGCACTGCAAACCATCCTGCCACGCATCACCGAGCCCATGATTCATAAGCAGGAGGTAGCGCAGATCGACCCCGCCGACCTCGTGGCCCTGGGTACGGAGGTGGCCGCTTTTTTGGTGCCGAAAGCGCAGCGGGAGGAATTCCAGAGCGCGTAGAGGACGCCATGGCCGACCTGGCCATGGTGTTCCACTGGCGGCCCGCAGACATGGCAGACATGGGCGTGGCCGAGCTGATGGAGTGGCGCGAACGTGCGCGCGAGCGCTACGAGCCGCAGGACTGAACCGGCACCAGCGCCACGCAAACGACTGTGCAACAATGAACCATGCTCAACGCTCTTGCCCTTGTCCTGCTCGCCCTTGTGGCGCTGTGGGCGCTGTGCGCCCTGCTGTTGCCCGCCGGGCTGCTGGCCTGGGCGCGTTCGGGCACCTCGGCCGACCTGGCCAAGGCCGAGCAGCAGCTCGACGAATCCGACGCGCTGCTGGCCCAGGCCCAGGCGCTGCAGGCCCGCGCCAATGCTGGCCGCTCGCAGCCGCTGCGCAGCATCTAACCCCACACCGCACCGCCACCGCACACGCTGCAGGCCATGGAGGCAACCATGGCCGCTGACAACATGCGCCTGCGCGTGGTGCTCGATCTTGTCGAGCGCGTGGTGGCGCCCCTCAAGCGCATCAGCACCGGCAGCACCGATGCCGCGAAATCCCTCAAGGCCACACGCGACCGCCTCAAGGAACTGAACCAGCAGCAGGCCATGGTGGGCGACTGGCGCACCCTGCGCACCGGCCTGGCCGACACCGCCGCCAAGCTGACAGAGGCCCAGGCCAAGGTGGCACAGCTTGCGCGCACCCTGCATGCCAACGGGCCACCCACGCGCGCCATGGAGCGGGACTTTGCCCGCGCCAGGCGCGAGGCCGAGTCGCTGGGACAGCAGCACGAACGCCAGGCACAGCAGGTGCAGCAGCTGCGCGAGAAACTGCGTGCTGCAGGCATCAGCACGCGCGACATGAGCACCCATGAACGCGGGCTGCGCCAGAACATCGCCGCGACGACAGCGGAAATAGGCCGGCAGAACGCCGCCTTGCGCGCCCAGGCAGACCACCAGCGCAAGCTGGCCGCGCTGCGCGAGCAGCACGCCAAGGCCATGGTGCACACCGGCATGGCCGTGGGCGCGGGCGTGGCCATGCAGGCAGCGGGCAAGCGAGGCGTGCAGATGGGCATGGGGCCTGTGCGCAACTATTCCGCGCACCAGGACCACATGCTGGGCATTGCCCGCCAGGTGGAGGGAGCACGCGACGACGCGGGCAACCTGACGCCGGTGTATCGGGCCATCGAGGAACAGATTCGCGGCCTGAGCCACCGCATACCGCTGGCCACCACGGCCATCACCGACATGGTGACGGCCGCCGCCCGCATGGAGGTGCCCACCGACAAGCTGGCCGAGTTCACGCTCATGGCGTCGGAAATGGCGACGGCGTTTGATGCTGTGCCGGATCAAATCACCGAGTCCATGGGCAAGGTGGCCAAGAACTTCAAGATACCGCTGACCGAGATTCGCGGCCTTGCGGACTCGATCAACTACCTTGACGACAACGCCATCAGCAAGGGCGCGGACATCATCGACTTCCTGAACCGCACCAGCGGCGTGGTATCCACGGTGGCCATGAAGGCGCAGGATGCAGCCGCACTGGGCTCCACGCTGCTGACACTGGGCGAGCGCGCGGAAACAGCCAGCACTGCGGCGAACGCCATCGTGCAGAATTTCGCTGCAGCCACCAAGGGGACAAAGAAGTTCAAGGCCGCGATGGACGAAATTGGGCTTGCGCCAGGTGCCATCCAGAAGGGCATGGCCACCGATGCCACGGCCACTTTATTGAAGGTGGTGGACTCCATCGGAAAGCTGCCAGAGGAAAAGCGCATTGGCGTGATGGTTGAGCTGGTTGGCAAGGAACACAGTGACACCCTCGCCAAGCTGGTGGACAAGCCCGAGGAACTGCGCCGCCAGCTCGACCTGACCAACGCCCAGAAGGCCCAGGGCTCGATGGCGCGCGAGGCCGCAGCACGCAACGCCACGCTGTCGGCCCAGTGGCAGATGGCGAAGAACCGCGCATTCAACCTCAGTGCAGTGGTGGGCGAATCGCTGGAACCTGCCCTGCTGGCGTTGATGAACATCATGAATCCGCTGCTGGAGAAGTTCACCGCGTTCGTGGGCGAGCACCGGCAGCTTGTGGGCTGGGTGCTGGGGGCCTTCGTGGGGGTGTCGGCGCTGATTGCCGTGTTGGGCGCGCTGCTGGTGCCGCTGGCACTGATCGCGGGCAAGGCCATGCTGGTGCGCTTTCTGTTCCGCTGGATGCTGGCAACCTTCATGGGTGCGCCAGCCGCCACGGGCGCCGCCGCCGCAGGCATGGGCCTGCTGTACCGGGTGGGCTTTGCGCTGGGCCGGGCTTTTGCTCTGCTGCGCATGGGGGCCGTGTGGCTGCTGTCGGGCCTGCGGGTGCTGGCGATGTTCATGATCGCAAACCCCATCGTCGCGGCGCTGCTGCTGATGGCCACGGCGGCCTACATGGTGTGGCGCAACTGGGATGGCATAAAGGGCGGGCTGCTGGCAATCTGGCAGCAGCTGGGTGCCACCGCTGGCGCCATGTGGGACCAGGCATCAGCGGGTGCCGCAGCACTGTGGCAAACCCTGCTGAACGCAAAAAACCAGTTCTTCCAGGCGGGCTCTGACCTGATGCAGGGGCTGGTGGACGGCATCACAAGCCGGGCCATGGCGGTGCGCGATGCCGTGGCGGGCATGGCCGACGCTGTGGGCGCATGGTTCCGCGAAAAGCTGGGCATTGCCAGCCCGTCGCGCGTGTTCATGCAGTACGGCGGATGGATTGCCGAGGGCGCGGCCATTGGCATGCAGGGCGGCCAGGGCGCCGTGCGCACAGCCGCGCTGGCGCTGGCCACCACGGCCACCGCCGCCGCGCCGGGCATGGCGGGCCAGGGGCCGGTGCGGTTTGACAGCCGCCCACCGCTGCAGGCCGCAGCGCCACAGGCGCCCGCGCCCATGGGGGCGGGGGCCAGCTACAGCATCACCATCAACCCGGCACCGGGCATGGACCCGCAGGCGATTGCGCGGGCCGTGTCGGCCGAGCTGGACCGGCGCGAACGCGCCAAGCGCTCGCGCGTGCTTTCGCAGCTGTCGGACATTGACTAGGGGGAAGCCATGCTGATGGCATTGGGGCAATTTGTGTTCGGCCTGGACACGCTGGCATTCGACACGCTGCGCCGCGCCACGGCGTGGCGGCACCCGTCCAACTCGCGCGTGGGGGCCATGCCGGCGCGCCAGTCGCTGGGGCCGGGGGATGACACCATAACGCTCTCGGGCGTGCTGGCCCCGGAGTTCAAGGGCACGGCGCTGTCGCTGCTGCAGCTGCGCGACATGGCAGGCAGGGGCCAGGCTTACGCCCTGGTGTCGCTCGCAGGGGACATATTCGGCGCGTTCGTGATCGAGAACATCAACGAAACCGGAACCATCTTCGCGGCCGAAGGGCGGCCCCGGCGCATCGAGTTCGACCTGCAGCTGGCGCGCGTGGACGATGCGCGGGCAGACGGCGCAGGCGGCGTAGACCCCGGCGGCGGCACGGGCGATGACGATTGGTGGGAATGGTGGCTGTGAACGTGAACGCCGAGCAGCCCTACAACGTGCCCACCTTCGAGCTGGTGGTGGCCGGGCGCAACATCACGCGCACGGTGAACTCGCGCCTGATCCGGCTCACGCTGGCCGAGTCGCGCGGGGACGAAGCCGACCAGCTGGACATAGAGATAGACGACAGCGACGGCAAGATGAACCTGCCCGCCAAGGGCGCAAAGATTGCGCTGCGCCTGGGCTGGCAGGGCTGGAACATGGTGGACAAGGGCGAGTTTGTGGTGGATGAGGTGGAGCACGCCGGGGCGCCCGACCGCATCAGCATCCGCGCGCGTGCCGCTGACATGAAGCGCGAGCTGCGCGCACGTGCCGAGCACAGCTACCACGACACCACTCTGGGCGCCATCGTGCGCGACGTGGCCCAGCGCAACGGGCTGCAGGCCAAGGTAGACCCCACGCTGGCCGACGTGCCCGTGGCCCACGTAGACCAGACCCACGAAAGCGACCTGCACTTTCTGACCCGGCTGGCCAAGCAGCACGATGCCGTGTGCACCGTGAAGAAGGGGCGGCTGGCGTTCATCCCCATCAACAGCGGCACCAACGCCGCCGGGCAGGCGCTGGAAGGCTGGACAATCACCCGCGCCGATGGCGACCAGCACCGCTACCACAGCGCCGAGCGCAACGCCTACAGCGGCGTGCGCGCCTACTGGAACGACCAGGGTAAAGCCGAAAAGCGCAGCGTGCTGGTGGGCGAGGAAGACAACGAAAAGCGCCTGAAAGACACCTACGGCAGCGAGGCCGACGCCATGGCCGCCGCGCGTGCCGAAATGGGCCGCATAGAGCGCGGCAAGGCCACCATGGAAATGACGCTGGCGCTGGGCCAGCCGCTACTTATGCCGCAGACGCCCGTGCAGTTGCGGGGGTTCAAGCCGGAGATCGACGCCACGCCATGGCTGGTGGTGAAGGTCACCCATGAGCTGGGGGATGGGGGATTTACGTCGCGCATGGAGCTGGAAACGAAGCGCGAAGTGTGATGACAAATTTTGATGTGTAGTAACGTGTAGTAGTCTGTTGTAGTTAGTAGCATCAATGGCACAATGCGTACTGCAGAGGCACGTTTTTAGGCGTGCGAAACACACTAACGTTTTTTAGGTCAAGGAAAGTCGTATGAAAAAAGCCACCGTGCTTTTGGACGGCATCCGCTACGCGGCTGCCGGGGCCGCTCTGGCCTCTGCTTTGGCGAACATCGCGTTCCAGCCAACTAACGCGCAAAACTGGGTGGCTGCGGCTGTCGGTTCCATCGCCATGCTGGTCTTGGTCAAAGCCCGCCACATGCTCTGACATGCCGCCTATCGACGGCAACCCAATCGACATCATCACCATCTGCGTAGCCTTCCTCTACGCTGCTTGGCGCGCCCTGCGGCATTCGCACAGCCGCACCATGGAAGGCTTCATCTCTGATCTGTCCTACGGGTTGAGCATCTTCCCGCTGGTGTTGCTGTCGTGCGTGGCCTTCTCCAGCAAGGCCAGCGAGGCCCTGATGCAAAGCAACAAGATCATCATGTCGATGGCCGGCGTGATTGCTTTAGTGGTCACTATCCGGCGCAGCTTTGAAAAACCCAAGGGCAACGGGTTTTAGTGACGTGTGGCCAAAACGGGCGGCCAAACCAGAAATTGCAGGGCAATCAAGCATATGAGGCGAGCATCGGCCGATGCCTGGATCATTTCAGGCTTAGTTTTCTTGCGTTTGATGCTCGCCATCGGTGCACTGACGATGACTCTTGAAACTACATCCACCAAGCCAACTATTCGACATCAATCACTGGGCCAGCTGGAAATTTTTTTGCACTCGGTCGTAGATGGCACTGACTTTAGGCCCCATTTGATTGGCGCCAATCTCAAGAAGCGCTAGATGATGATGTCTGGGATCACGGCCATGATAGGACAACCTCCTCATAAGTAGAGCCAATAGAGATTTCCCGCGAAGATATCTTTTGTAATTTTTACTTATCTTCTCGTGCAGGTCAGCAGGGAATTCCTCCCCAGCCCGTAACGAAAGAAGTTCATCGTACATTTCTGGATTATCAAGTATTCTATTCGGATGAGTACGAATGGGCAATCGATCAGCCTGACCATTCAAATGACGATGCTGCGCCAATGAAAACCATTTCATAAATTTTTCAAGTTCATTTTTATAAATTGGTTTATCAATCTCAAAAAGCAAACCCTCAAAATCCATATCCAAAAAAACATCATTCTCTATTGAATAGCCGTGAGTAAAAACAAGCGATTCATCAAGCAAATCATCGGGAATTCCAGTTAACACCCAACAGTCAGAGTCAGCTATATAAGAGACCTTTTTCCCGGAAAATTCATCGCGCCGCTTGAATAGCTCGATAACCTTTCCACGACCACCGACGGGCAGTATCGACAAAAAATTACCCTGACTACATGTAAGCCTCTCAATCCCACGGTAAACAACAACATCATCATCCCCCTCGATTATCACAGTAGGGAGACTTGTTCTTTTGAGTGTTTGAATCAATTCATCTATTGATATTTCGCTGGCGGAGCTGAGCATGATTAATTAGCGCCTCCATCACCACGATCAGCGTCCATCATTAGCTCTTTTTCCGGATACTTGGAATAAATAAATGGCGAATGAGTTGCAACGATAAATTGATTTGATGTACCTTGACTTTGGAGTATGGGAAAGAGTTGCCTTTGCCAGTCAACGTGAAGACTTAGTTCTGGCTCATCAATAATAACAATCGCATCTTTGGCAAACGCGTTGTAGCAAATAAAAGATAGCAACTGCTTTTCGCCTGCTGAGAGCTTATCAGAACTCACTGCAGTTGCAGCATCCCCAAAATTCAGGCGACCGTCAATTTTAATGCCAGAATGAGCAAAGAGACGGCTTGCAAGTTTTTGAACTGCATTGATGGGACGAAGGAAAACGTCTCTTTCCCCCTCCATCCATTCGATTTTATTTTTTATTTTCTCAAGAAGATCGTTGGGTTCATAGAGAGAGGATGGACCATGAATATTATCATCTTTTCTTTGATATTGTTTTATATCCTCGATTACCTGCTGAGTTGTTTTTGCTTGCACTTGAGAGTAACTGTCCGTGAGATTTGTATATTGTCGCATTAACAAGCGCACAATATCAGCAGTGGATAATGATGCGACAAATTGATGATCTCCATTACTCAGCTTCTGTGAAAGCGCAGTTAGCGCGTCTTCCAATTCATTTTTTGCCCTTAATCTTCCCATGTGACTTCGAGCCGCGGCAATAGAGAAACCGCCCTCAATTCTCCGAAATGTCGGAAAAAAGATTGAACAACCGTAGCTAGCCAACTCTCGCCCCATGTCATCCAAATCCGATGTAAATGAGATTTCCCCATTTTCATCAAAACTTGGCTCTTCATTGTAAGTGTAGGCATTTACCCTATCACCTTCCTTAAGCTCACCACGCGGGGTCGTGCCGCCCCAAATTTTCATTTCATATTTATCAGTGGTTAGCGCAAGCCACTCAAACTCCACCTCCTGGAGAGCCAACCCCAAGTTTCCACTAATTGCGTACCACATTAGCTTCAAAACGGTTGTTTTACCACTACCGTTGCGGCCAGTAATGATATTCATATCCCTGTTCGGGAATATTTCAATAAATTTTTTCTCGCCATTCAGACCAAAAACAGAGAATTTCTTTATATACAAAATAACACCCCAAATTGCAAAAATAGCATGTAAAACTAACGACCATTCCACCCGCACACAGCCTGCCCGCAGATCCGCACCGGCAGCGCCCCGTCGAGCACGTCCGCCGTATTCACGCTCGGGTTGTCGCGGCTTATTTGCGCCCGCCCACGTAACGCCCACCTTTGCCGCTGCTGCCTGTGCGGCCCTTGGCCTGTGCTTCGTGGGGAACGGAGGCCACCACGGCGGCAGCGAGGATGGCTGCGAAGAAGCCGCGACGGGTTGAGGTTGTGTGCACGGGATGTGTCATCGTTGATGCCTAACTGGTTGATTCTTGGAGTTATCAGTCCATCTTGACTGCCACCAGCTTCCAGCCCATTAGGCCGTCACGCTTGAAGATGAAACCGCCTGGCTGGTTCTTGGGATGAACGAACACCTTGGACCAACCTTGGTAGTCAACTGCAAAATCCTTGCGTGGCTGGCTGCCTTGGGTATCCACACCAACACCTGCTGCGGCCACGTCGGCCGGCTTGCCGGGCTTGCCCTTTTCAAGCATCAGCATCACGCCTGCTGGGGAAACCAGCGTTTCCGTCATCTTGTCGACAAGCCCCATGGCCAGCACCTGCCCGAAGCCCGCAAACGGGTTGTTCTTCATTTCGGGGGACTTGTCCATTTCGGACTGCATCCTGACAAGCATTTGCCCCTTGATGCTTTCGCGCAGCGCAGGAAAGTCAACATATTCGGCGACGGTATCGGCGTCTTTGTTTTCTATGGCCTTGGAGATGCTGCGCAAGGCAAGGTATGGCGATGCGTACACGAGTCCGGCGGCAGCTACGCACACGGCTGCGGCGCCTGCGATGACCTTGGTTTTCATACGTCCCTCTCTTGATCAATCCCAAAGCTGAATTAGCTTCTTTTCCGGGGTTGGCTTCGCTTGAGGGCGCGAGATGTATGCCTCAAGAGCGCGTGGATTGCGCTCATAGTCCACGCAAGGCACAGTTACCACCTTCTTGCGGGGGTCTTCGGGCGCTGCGTTGATGGGGCGCACCGTGACAAGCACGCTCGATGTTTCAGGCCAGCCAGCACGGGCCGCCATCGCTTTGTCGCACAAAGTGCGCGCCTGTAAATTGGCGCCGTCAAAGCTCGATTGATGAAACTCTCGCGGCAGCACGGCACCAGTGGCATCAACGCGCTGAATGTCCCAAGAAAGAACAGGCTCTCGACTGTGCGCGCTCCCCATCAGGGCGAGCGATGCACAGGCAATCGATAGAGAAAACCGAAAAATCATTACCCCTCCGTTGCTATTCATAGCCGCCTCCCATTCCACCCATACACCACCCGCCCGCAGATGCGCACTTGCTGCGACCCGTCGAGCACATCCACCGTCTTCACGCTGGGGTTGTCGCTGCTGACGGAGTGCGTGCCATCCATGCGTCGCGTCACGCGCTTGATGAACAGTTGCCCGCCAGCCTGGAGCACATACACGCCGTCGATGTCGGCCACGGTGCAGTCGGTGTCCACGATGGCGAAATCGCCGGAATTGAGCGTACCGGCCATGCTGTCGCCGTAGGCGTGCACCATCTGCAGCGCCTCGGGCCGCGAGCGCGGCACGTTGAGCGCCAGCCAGTGGCGAGACACCGGCACATCGCCAAGGATCACGTCCTCGGTGATGAGATCGTTGCCAGGCCCCATGCTGCCCTTGGCACTGAGTAGGGGAATGCGGATCGCGTCATCGCCGCTTGCTGGGGCAGGCGCAGGGCCTGAGAGGTGGTTACTGCGGCGGCCTGTGATGACGTAGGAGGCATCAACACCAAGGTCAGACATGACCGACAAAACTGCAGCGTTCGGTGTTTGTTTGCCCTTTTCCCAAGTTGCCAACGTGCCCCTATTCACGCCGCAAGCTTCCGAGAACGCAACCTGAGACAGGCCCAGGTGATTGCGCTCTTCCTCTATGCGTTTGCCGATGTGCTGAAAATTTCTATCACTCATGGATTGACTTGCTAGAAATTTCTAGCAACAATGCGGCGCATACCAACTCACCGCGTGACGCCATGTTACACAGCATCAACGGGAGCGCCTGCACATCCATTGAGAAGGTCTGGCGCGCAGCGCGCAGCGCGCTAAAGCGCGCCGCCCGATGGAAGGCCCTCTTTGAGAGCCAACCCAGCAATACCAGCGCCGTAAATCTGCTGGAGCCGGGAAAGCTGGCTTTCAACATCTGCGGGATTGCCATGAAGGACCCAGGTGGTGCAGCCACATGGATGACATTCAGCTGCCCCTGCAATATCGATCCCCGCCATGCCGCGCGTGTCCATTGGCGTAATGTCTGTCAGGTCAGCCTGGCAACTATTGCACTTCACGCTGGCTGGAAGCTTCGCTCGCTCGCGCGCCAGCGCTTGCTCGATCCGTTGCGCTTGGTTCCCTCTGCTTTTGGCTTGTCCCATGGGCATTCATTCAAATGATGGATGGAACCACCATGGTACATAGCGTTAAACAAACAACCGTGCGGGCGCACCACAGTTCAGGTTTGGCATGCATCCAGCAGGCGGCACAGCGCGCGCGCAGCGACCGCGGACTGCTAGAGATGCGGCGGGAACAGCTGGGCGAGCGCCTGCGCCAGATCGCGACCGCCGGGCATTGCACTGCGGGCGGCCAGCGTTATGTACTAGCGCAGGCCGTTGGCAGCGCTGAACGACCCCTGTTGGTTTACCTGTGCGTCGTGGTCGAGCAGCCGGGGCAGTTGGTGTTTTGCGGCAACCGCAAGCCCATCGAGTTCTCGGAATCCGACGCCCTTGCGCTGGCGCCGCTGCTGACTGCCTTTATGGGTGCAGTGGAGTTTCAGCCCAAAGACCTCTTGCTAGGGGGAGCGCTGGCATGAAATCGCAACCCAGCAACCGGGACTGCGCGTCTCTGCTACCGGGGGGACGTGTAGGTAAGGCAGGCTTTCAGCGCGGCAGTCACGGCCTCCGGGTTGGTATAGCCTGCCCCACCCATCGGCCCGTACAGCAATGGCTGCTTGCGTGCTGCGCGCTGCTGCTCCCATGCGCTGAGGAAGCCTTTGCGCTGCCACCAGTGCAGGCGCAGTACCAAACGGTCTATTTCCACGACGCCGGGAGCGCTGTGGACACCCATGACGCTGGGACGCTCGGCTTCCTTGAGCAGCCATTCGCGCACGGGCGCAGCAGCTTCGTTGAACTCCTTGCGCAAGTCCCGCAGCAGCGCGGTGTGGTGACCAATCAGCAGCCCAAAAAAGAAGGTGAGAAGCGAAACGATGCGCTCGCTGAACAGGTTGGGGAGCAGAGTAAAGAGGTCAGCCATGGGCAGGGCAAGAAAAGCGCGCTGGATTGGGATTGGTGGCACATCGCCTTCATGGGACTGATGGGCTTTGCCATGGGAGGCGGCTTTAGTCGCCGCTGAAGTCACGGGTTGGAATCGTAATACGGGGATTGAAGGGGTAACGCCATGGCATACGACAACAAGGAACAGCGCCGCGTGTTTCGGCACACCGTGCGCTTCAAGAAGGCCGACGATGTGCTGCTGGCCGTGCTGGCAGACCGCCTGGGCGTGCAGAAGGCCACGCTGATCCAGAACATGGCGTTGCTGGCAGCTGAAAAGGAGCTGCAGAAGCTGGGCCTTGGCGCTATGGCTCAGACCACCACAGCGGGCACCGCGGCGCGCTGCTGACGCGCCACCGTGAAGGCCATGCCCAATGCAGACAACAGAAACCCAGGTGGAAGTCTCTGCCGAAATGGAGCACCAGCTGGAACGGCTGCGGCGGGCCTATCGCCTGCCCACGACCACGGCGGTGCTGGAGCTGCTCATTAGCACCCAGATTGACCGCAGCGTGTACGAAATGACGGGCATCAAGCCAGGCCCGAAGCTGGCGATTGACAACACACCAGGAAGAACATGATGCATACCGCAAAGAACCAAGCTACCACCAGCTTCAAGGCCCTGGTGGCGGCCAATCGCACAGCCGGGCGCCTGGCCGCCCCCGTGGTGCAAGAGCCCAAGAAGAAGATGGCGCAGGCAGGCATGCGCCTGTGGCCCGAGGAGTTGCTCAAGGCCCGGGAGCTGGCCGCCGACGAGGAGCGTAGCGCAGCGAGCTTTATGCGCCGCATTTACCTGCGCGGGCTGGAGAGCTACATGGCCGAGCGTGGCGGTGCCACGCCGGAGCAGTAAGGGCAGCAAATAGCTGCTCAAAAGCTGCAAAACGATGTCCACCGGGGAAAGCATGTCCAACTCGCAGACTGAGCGCGAAGCGCTGCAGGCGGCAAAGCCGGGGCGCCAGCGCACCAGCCAACAAGGGCGCAGGCTGCGCTATGAGGGCACTCGCTTTCAGTGCCCACACTGCAAGGCGTCGTCAGAAATTCGCACCGGCCGCATGGTCAGCGACACGATGCGTGAAGCGATTTACGCATGCACGAACGTTGAATGTGGTCACACATTCGTGGTGCTGTCTGAGGTGGCGCGCACGTTGAGCCCCTCGGCGACACCTGACCCTACCGTGAACCTGCCCCTTTCCACCCACGTGCGCCGAGACATGGTGCGGGTGGTGCTGGACAACGCTGGTGAATCCGAGCACCAGGCCAGATACACGCTGCCCGTGACGGGCGACCTCTTTGCAGGGGGCGCCGACACCTCGTAGCCGGGCGCCCCACCAGCCGCTGATTAGCAGCGGAATCAACCACAACAACCACCGATTTTTTGCAAGGCGGAAACGCCTGGCAGGGACTTTTTTTGCCCAAAAAACCTGAAAGGAAGGCCATGGCTGACATGACAGAGGACAAGAGAACCTTCGTGATGACCTATCGCAGCGCGGGCAAGCTGCGCGCGCAGCCGCTGCTGGCGTGCTCGCTGGCCGAGGCATGGGCACGGGCTTTTGAGGTGGCCGAGGCGCTGGGCTGCGGGCCGCTGTGCGGCTTTGCCGTGCGGCGCTGCGGGGGTGGCGCATGAACGACGCGACAGTAGAGCACAGCGCGCACGTGGCTGCGTACCTGCGCTGGCAGCATAGGACGCGGCTGACTGAATTGCGCGACGATTTTGTGCAGATCGCCAGCAACGGGCGCTTTGTTTCTGCGGCGGCAAAGGAGTGGCGCGAGCTGCATAGCACTTGGCGCATGGTGCTGCTGATGGTGGCGGGTGTGGGTGTGGATAGCGACGATCTGGGTACGCTGGCCACGCGCTCATGGCAGGAAATGCCGGAGCCAGAGCAGCAGGCGGTGCGCTGGGCCGTGCGCGATGCCAAGAAGAACGTGGCGGCCCTGGCGGCCCTGGCCGCACGGGTGTAGCCCATGGCCACCATCCCGCGCAAGCCGCCCACTGGCTCGCTGGCCGAGTGGGAAAGAAGCAAGCCCACGCTGCGCATGGCGCACGGCCACATGGAGCGCGTGGTGGCCAGCGCCCCCGCGGGATGGCAGGCGGTGGTGCGCGAGCGGCTGGCCGTGGGCGCGCTGTCGCCCATCAAGTCGCTGGATGCCTCCAACCTCACGGCAGAGCAGTACCTGGCCCAGCCGCCGGAATGGGCGCAGGCCTGGGACCTGCTGCAGGCCATTGCCGACTACGAGGACCGCTTTGGCCTGGCCAGCCTGTGGAACCTGGAAGACTACGAAATCTGCCGCATGGCCAAGAAGCTGGCGGCCGAGGCGGATGAACTGGATGCACTGGCCCAGGGCCAGGGCTGCACGCTGGCCGAGCGCGTGGACTCCATCCGGCTGCTGGTGCGCTGCGTTGGCATTGCCGAAGACAAGCCTATCGTAGGCCTGCCCGCCATCCTGCGCGCGCAGGACCCGGCCTGGTGGCGCCGCCGCCTGCGCGTGCACGTGGCGCGCGTGGTCGAAGCCGGGGCCGTGGGCATGGGCCTGGTGCACCGGGGCACGGGCGGCTATGTGAGCCGCGATGGCCTGCAACGGCGCCAGGCGCAGCTGCGGCGCAACGCCGAAGCGCTGCACCGCACGCTGTACCGCAACGAAGCCGGCCAGGTGTGGGCGCTGGACGAGCTGGCCGCGCTAGGCACGGCCAACCCGGCGGTGCGCGGTGGCGAGCTGATGACGCGCATCCGCGGTGCCGAGGAATACGCCGATGCGCGCGCCCACGTTGGGCTGTTCCTCACCATGACCCTGCCCAGCCGCTTCCATCCCGTGAAGCTGGGAAACGGCGGGCGGCCGGTGGCGAACAAGAAATACAGCGGCGCCACGCCGCGCGACGGCCAGCTGTGGCTGCGCGCCATGTGGCAGAAAGCACGCGCAAAGCTGCAGCGCCTGGGCGTGCGCGTGTACGGCCTGCGCGTGGCCGAGCCGCACCATGACGCCACGCCCCACTGGCACGCACTGCTGTGGTGCGAGGACGAAACCGACGCGCAGGCGCTGGAGGCGGTGATACGCCACTACTGGCTCAGCGACGACGGCGAAGAACGCGGGGCGCAGGAGAACCGCATCAACGTCAAGCGCATGACGAAGGGCGGCGCGGCGGGCTACGTGGCCAAGTACATCGCCAAGAGCGTGGGCCACATTGCGCTGGCAGAGCACCAGGACGTGGTGAACGGACAGCAGCTGGCGCTGGACTTTCAAACATCCTGGGATGCCAAGGATGTGAAGGAACCCGCAGGCCAGGGCCACATGAGTGTGGACGCCTGGGCGGCTACCTGGGGAATACGGCAATTCCAGACCATCGGCATGCCCAGCGTGACGGTGTGGCGCGAGCTGCGCCGGGTGACGGGCGACCAGCTGGAGCTGTTCCAGCGCGAGGGCGACCGCGACACCGTGCGGGCCTATCACGCATGCCACCGGCATGGGGAAATCCGGGCCGACTTCCGCGCCTTTATGGAAGCCATGGGGGGCCACGCCTGCAAGCGCGGCGAATGGCTGCTGCGCACGGCGCACCGCCATGTGGAGCCTGGGCAGGCGAACCGCTACGGCGAAGCGGTGAAGGTGGGGCGCATCGTCGGCCTGGTGCCACAGCGCGGGCGCATGTGCGGGCGCTGGCTGGTGAGCCGGCGCATTGCCTGGCGCCCAGTGGTGCAGGAGCACGCGCAGGAAGGTGCCCAGGACGGCGGCCAAACCAGCGCGCAGGCCCCGGCGCAGGGCGCGGAGCGCGCCGCCTTGGCGGCGCCTTGGACTGGTTTCAATAACTGTACGGCCCGGCTTGAGGGCGGGCTGCGGCGGATGGTTTTTGGCCGCGGCGACCATGAAATCGAGGACTGGTGCACTCCAAAAGTGGTGGCCCATTTCAGGGCACTGCGTAACGCGGAGTCGTGCCAGCGATGAAAAAACAGGCACCAAAGCACACGACCGCCACCGAGGCGCGCAGCGCCATGGCCGAAACCGGACGCAAACCCACCCCACTGCAGGCCCAGGTGCTGCTGGCTGCCCGCCGACGCTGCGACGACATGGGCGACAGCCAGGCCGCCCGCGACCAGATGAGGCGCGAGGTGCTGGACACACCGGCCGAGCTGCTGGCCGACCTGCTGACCGCCCTTTCCACCGTGCGCGTGACGCGCGCCGACCTTTTCCACCAGACCACCCCAAAGGAGTGAAGGCCATGAACGCCAAACGCACAGAACCCCGCGTGCATTGCTACCAGCGGCCGCTGCACGGCGGCTACGTGACGGCCGCGGGCAGCACGCCCGACCGGCTGGCCGCCGTGTTCGCCGCCGAGCGCGAACGCCTGGCCGAGGCCACCCGCCCGCGCCGCAAGCGCCGCCAGCTGGTGGCGCCGGCCGCTGACCCCCACCAGGCCCAGCTGCAGCTGGTGGCCTGAACCGATTTCACAGGAGGAACCGACCATGCAGACAATCACCCAAGTGCTGCCGCTGCGCAGCTACCGCGCGCACCTTGTGCCGCAGAACGTCAACCCCGAGGACGTGGAAGACCTGGCCGACGCCAAGCTGCTGCCCACTATCCGGCTGAAAGCCGCCACCGCCACGCAGGCCGAAGCGCTGGCGCACATCGCCAGCGGTAAGCAGGTGCTGCGCGTGGAACGGGTGGAGGGCTGAACGATGGTGCCCAAGACTTGCGAGAACTGCGTGCACCGCACGCCAGCGCCGCCCCCGCCGCCGGGGCGGCATGGGTCGATGCAGAACAGCGGCTTTGCGCTGTGCGCGAAGGGGCCGAAGTGGAAGTTCTGGCCGCCGCAGCACACGTGCAACCGGCACCAGGCCAAGCGCGCGGAGGGCTAAGCGTGGGAAATATGATTCTTTCCAAGGTGCAGTTGCTAGATGAACTCGACATCGCAGAGAACACGCTGCGCGCGTTGATCGAGCAGCGCGGCTTTCCGCACCCGCGCAAGATGGGGGCCAAGCTGTTTTGGCTGGTAACTGAGGTGATGGAGTGGCTGCAGGGGTGCCCAAGGGCATGGGGCGGTGCCGAGGAACAACAAAAAGGATAGCAACCTGCGCAGGATGGATAACGGTTGAGCGCCCTATTGGGCGCTTTTTTCATGGGAAATCGGGGCCGCGTAGTCGGCCCATTCCTGCATGATGACTGCGCGCTTTTCCAGCATATCGCCCCTGCGGTAGGCGGCTTCGGTCTTGGTGTCGATGGTGTGGGCCAGGCACAGTTCAACGGCATCGCGTGGGTGATGGGTGGTCTCACCCGCCCAATCGCGGAAGGTGGAGCGGAACCCATGGGGCACGGCGGCCAGCCTGTGGCGGCGCATCAGGGCAGTGAATGCCATGTCCGACAGAGGACCCTTGCGGTTGCTGGGGAATACGTGCTCCACCAGTTCTTCGCGCGCGGCTTCTTGAACGCGCAGCAGCGCGACGGCCTGGATGGAGAGCGGCACCCGGTGCTCCCTGTTGGCCTTCATGCGTTCGGCGGGAATGACCCACAGGGCCGCGCCTAGATCGACCTCACTCCACACCATGCCGCGCACCTCGCCAGAGCGCACAGCGGTCAAGATCAAGAAGCACAGCGCGCGGGCGCTTTGACCATCCACCGCGGCTATCTGCTGGTAGGCGGCGGGCAGATCGGCCACGGGCACGGCGGCACGGTGTTTGACCGGCGCGACCTTTTCCGGGTTGGCCAGGATGTGCTCCAACTGGCCGCGCCAGCGTGCAGGGTTGGGGCCGGTGCGGTGACCGTGGGCGGTGGCCCAATCGAGCACCTGCTCGATGCGCCCGCGCACGCGGGTGGCGGTTTCGGTCTTGGTTTTCCAGATGGGCGAAAGCGCCCGCAGCACGTGGGACTGCTCAATCTCGGAGACGGCCAGGCGACCAAAGTGCGGCGAGGCGTAGGTGGCGAGGGTGTTGCGCCACTGCTGGGCATGCTTGGCGTTGCGCCAGGTGCTTTCGTGCTCAGTGATGAAGGCATCGGCCGCCTTGTCGAACTCCAGACGCTGGGCTGCGGCCAGTCGGGCGGCTTCGCGCGCATCCTGCCGGGACTTGATGGGGTCGATACCTGCGTCACGTTGTCCCAGCGCTGCACGTGCCGCTTCGCGCGCGGCGGCCAGCGTCACACCGGGATAGCTACCAAGACCCATGCGGCGGCGCTGGCGCATGTAGACGTAGCGCAGCACCCAGGTACGCGACCCGCCCTCAATCCGCAGGTACAGCCCGCTGACGCCACCAACAGCGTGCGAGCCTTCGACGCGCAGCCTGGAGACCTCAAGCGCCGTCATTTCAAGGATTCGCTTCGGCATCGCTCAATTTCTGTAGGCCATCGTGTAGGCCGAAAAACATTGAATTGAGGTTGGATGCCGATTGTTTGCTGGTTGATAAAATACTGTATAAAACAACATGACATGAAGCGTATCACGTTGTTTTATAACGGGTCAATGCCTGGGGCGGGCATAAAAAAACCCACTCTTTTGGAGTGGGTTTTTTAAGCTCTGGCGGAAACGGAGGGATTCGAACCCTCGATGAGGCTCTACACCCCATACTCCCTTAGCAGGGGAGCACCTTCGGCCACTCGGTCACGTTTCCGCAATCTCTCTATTATGCCTTAAATTAGGCCCAGTTTATGCGGTCGGCTGATCCAGATCGAACGCTTTGTGCAGAGCACGCACAGCCAGCTCCAGGTACTTCTCGTCGATGACCACGGATGTCTTGATCTCCGAGGTGGAGATCATCTGGATGTTGATGCCTTCTTCGCTCAGCACGCGGAACATCTTGGACGCCACGCCCACGTGGCTGCGCATCCCGATGCCGACGATGCTGACCTTGCAGATGTTCGTGTCACCCACCACCTCTTGCGCGTTCAGCGCCGGCACCACTTTTTCCTTGAGCAGATCCAAGGTGCGCGCGTAATCGTTGTGGTTGACCGTAAAACTGAAATCCGTGCGGCCATCCTTGCTCATGTTCTGGATGATCACATCGACTTCAATGTTGGCATCGGCCACGGGGCCCAGGATCTGGTACGCGATGCCCGGCTTGTCCGGCACGCCGAGCACGGAAATCTTGGCTTCATCGCGGTTGAATGCAATGCCGGAAACGACGGCTTGTTCCATTTTTTCGTCTTCCTCAAAGGTGATCAAGGTGCCGGATGTGGCTTCTTCATTGATGTCGATATCCCAGGCCGTGAAGCTGGAGAGCACGCGCATGGGCACCTTGTACTTGCCGGCAAACTCCACCGAGCGGATCTGCAGCACCTTGCTACCCAGGCTGGCCATTTCGAGCATTTCCTCGAAACTCACCGTCTTGAGACGACGCGCCTGCGGCACCACGCGCGGGTCGGTGGTGTAGACACCATCCACATCGGTGTAGATCAGGCACTCGTCGGCCTTCATGGCGGCTGCCACGGCCACGGCCGAGGTGTCAGAGCCGCCGCGGCCCAGGGTGGTGATGTGACCGCCCTCGTCGACGCCCTGGAAGCCAGTAATGATGACCACCTTGCCGGCATCCAGGTCGGCACGCACACGCTTATCGTCGATTGATTCGATGCGTGCCTTGGTATAGCCGCTGTCAGTGCGGATCGGCACCTGCCAGCCGGTGTAGCTCACGGCCGGCTGGCCCTCGGACTGCAGCGCGATGGCCAGCAGCGCCGACGACGCCTGCTCGCCCGTAGCGGCCAACATGTCGAGTTCGCGGTGGTAGGCGGTGGAGGCGCGCGATGGTGCGAGTTCCTTGGCCAGTCCGAGCAGGCGATTGGTCTCGCCACTCATGGCGCTGGGCACCACCACCATCTGGTGGCCCGCCCGAGCCCATTTGGCGACGCGCTTGGCGACGTTGCGAATGCGCTCCGTGGAGCCCATCGACGTACCGCCGTATTTATGAACGAACAGTGCCATCTGAGATATTTGAAGATGATGAGGGATACGCACTGCAGCACCGCCGCAGGCAACCGGAAATTATACCGAGCCCCCCATGGTGCCCTGCTTACAACGACGGCGCGGTCAGTGCCTCGACAAACCCCAGCAGCTCGCCCTGGCGCACGACAAAGCCGCGCCCCACCTTGAGCTCGATACGGTGACCACGCGTGGCACAAGCCGCCAGCTGGTGTTGCAGTGCGTGCAATTGCGCCGTGCCGGGCGTGGTCTGGTGCGTCTGGCGCAGCCAGTAGCGCAACACGTTGGCCTGGCGCGCAGTCCCCAGGGCGCGTAACGCACCAATGGCAGGGGGCACCCCAACCGCGGCCAGATCCTGCTGCGCGATCTCTTGCAACAGTGCGTCGGCATGGGCAGCGTGCTGGCTGCTGCGCGCGAAAGTGTCGCGAAACTGGGGAAACGTGGCCTGCAACGCCGGCAACAGCCGCGCCCGGATGCGGTTGCGCGTATAGCGCTGGTCCTGGTTGGTGGGGTCTTCCACCCAGGCCTCGCCACGCGCACGCAGCCAGTCGCGCACGGCAGCACCCGGTACGCGCAGCAAGGGGCGGTGCCACTGCAGCCCGGCCCGCGCCCATTGCATGGGCATGGCGGCCAGCCCCGCCACACCTGCGCCACGGGAAAGCGCCAACAACAGGGTTTCGACCTGGTCGTCGGCATGCTGCGCCAGCGCTATGGATTGAATAGCTGCTGGCGCTTTCCTGTCCTGGGCTGCAGCCTCAAAAGCCCGGTAACGCGCATGGCGCGCGGCCTCTTCCGGGCTTTGCCCAGGGGCATGGCGCGCATCGACACGCTGTACCTGCAGCGGCACCTGCAGGCGCGCGCACAAGGCAGTGCAATGGCGCTCGAAGCCGTCCGCCGCCGCCTGCAAGCCATGGTGCACGTGAATCGCCTGCACCTGGCCTGGCCAGCGCGCGGCACATGCGAGCAGCAGTGCGGTCGAGTCCGCACCGCCACTCAAGCCCACGGCCAGCGGCAGCGCGGGGGAAAAGCAGCGCAACGCCTCGTCAAACGACTGCGTCATGGGCAACAACGTTTGGCACACCACATGGCGGCAGATTATCCAAGCACCACAAGCGCCAACGGCTCCACCAAGGGAGCCGTTGCAGGGGGCAAGACCACCAAAGGGTTAACGGTTGTCGGCCTTGGTGTCGGTAAAGCGGCCGTAGCTTTGCAGGCGCTCGTAGCGACGGTCCTGCAGCTCCTTGGGCTTAAGGTCGGCCAGCTGGCGCCAGGCATCGCCCAAGGCGCGCTTGAGGAAAGCGGCCATCTGCTTGGGGTCACGGTGCGCGCCACCCACGGGCTCGTTGACGATCTTGTCCACCAAGCCCAGCGCCTTCAGGCGGTGCGCGGTGATGCCCAGCGCATCGGCTGCATCTTTGGCCTTGTCGCTGGTCTTCCAGAGGATGGAAGCGCAGCCCTCGGGGCTGATGACCGAGTAGACCGAATACTGCAGCATCAGCGTCTGGTCGGCCACGCTGATGGCCAGCGCGCCACCAGAGCCGCCCTCGCCGATGATGGTGGTGATGATGGGCACTTCAAGCTGCGCCATCTCGTAGATGTTGCGGCCAATGGCTTCGGACTGCCCGCGCTCCTCGGCGTCGATGCCAGGAAAGGCGCCCGGGGTATCGACGAAGGTGAAGACGGGCAGCTTGAACTTCTCCGCCGTCTTCATCAAGCGCAGCGCCTTGCGGTAGCCCTCGGGCTTGCACATGCCGAAGTTGCGCAGGCCCCGCTCCTTGGTGTCGCGGCCCTTCTGCTGGCCAATGACCATGCAGGCATGGCCATTGAAGCGCGCCAAGCCACCGACGATGGACAGGTCGTCAGCAAAATGCCGGTCACCGTGCATTTCAACGAAATCCGTGAAGATTTCACGCACATAGTCCAGCGAATAAGGGCGCTCGGGGTGGCGCGCGATCTTCGTGATCTGCCAGGGCGTCAGGTCGCTGTAGATGTCCTTGGTGAGCTGCTGGCTCTTTTTGCTGAGCTGGTCGATCTCTTCCGAGATATCGACCGCGCTTTCGGTCTGCACGTAGCGCAGTTCTTCGATTTTGGATTCCAGTTCCGCGATGGGCTGCTCGAAATCCAGAAAGGTCTTTTTCGCCAAGATGTTTTCTCCTTGGGCGGCACACTGGCGGGCGCGTGGCCAGGTACCGCCGTTTGCTGCGCGCGCAGCCCGTTCAGTAGACAACGGGCAGCGGGTCGAGCGAGCGCCAAATATACCAAGTCGCCACCGTGCTCCACGGTTTCCAGGCGGCGGCCACTTCACGCGCGTCGCTGCGGCTGACCGGGTCGCCCGAAAAGTACAGGCGGCTGATGCCATTGATGAGCCCCACGTCATCCAGCGGCAGCACGTTCGGACGCATGAGATGAAAAATCAGGAACATCTCCGCCGTCCAGCGCCCCACGCCACGGATGGCCACCAGCTCAGCAATGATGGCCTCGTCGTCCATGCCCTGCCAATCCTGCACGTGCAGCTTGCCGTTGGCGAAATGCAGCGCCAGGTCGACCAGGTAGTCCACCTTGCGCGCCGACAGGCCGGCGGCGCGCATATCGTCCACCTTGAGCTTGAGCACGGCTTCGGGCTCCATGCTGGCGGGCAGCAGGGCAAAGCGGTCCCACACCGTCTGCGCCGCCTTGACCGAGATCTGCTGGCCCACGATGCTGCGCGCCAGCGTGCCGAAGGCATCGCCGCGCGTTTGCAGCGTGGCATCGGCAAACTGCGGAATCAGGCGCTTCATCACCCGGTCCTTCTTCACCAAGTGCTTGCAGGCCTCGGCCCAGTAGCTCGGCACAGCAGGGTCGGCAACTATGCTTTTAGTAGCTGCCACCGCTTACCCCATAAGCCTTAGATGCCATTTCGATGCCTAAAACCATGACGCCACCCCTCACTGCGCAGCTTCCCAGGTTGTTCCTGCGGGCGAGTCCTTGAGGACGATGCCCTGGGCCAGCAGTTCGGCGCGGATGCGGTCAGCCTCGGCGAAGTTCTTGGCCGCCTTGGCGGCCGCACGGGCGGCGATCTGCGCGGCGATGGCCGCTTCATCCAGGCCCGCACCGGCCTGCAGAAAGGCTTTCGCGTCGCCCTGCAGCAGCCCCAGGCAGCCCCCCAGCGCTTTGAGCAGCCCGGCCAGCGCGGCGCTGCGCGTGCGGTTGACCTCGCCTGCCAGATCGAACAGCACGGCCACGGCCTCGGGCGTGCCGAAATCCTCGTCCATGGCCGCCTTGAAGCGCGCGGCATAAGGGTCGGCCCAGTCGATGGCGGCCACCTCGGCGGGCGCCACCGCAGAGAGCGCGGTGTACAAGCGCTTGAGCCCTCCGCGCGCGTCCTGCAGGTGCGCGTCGCTGTAGTTCAATGGGCTGCGGTAGTGCGAGCGCACGACGAAGAAACGAATGGTCTCGGCGTCGAACTGGCCCAGCACATCGCGGATGGTGAAGAAGTTGCCCAGGCTCTTGGACATCTTCTCGTTGTCGATGTTGATGAAGCCGTTGTGCATCCAAAAGCGTGCCAGCGGCTGGCCGTTGGCGCCTTCGCTCTGGGCGATTTCGTTCTCATGGTGCGGGAACTGCAGATCGGCGCCGCCGCCGTGGATATCGAAGGTCTGACCGAGCAGCGCGCCGCACATGGCCGAGCACTCGATATGCCAGCCCGGACGCCCCTGGCCATAGCCGCTGTCCCACTTGGCCTCTTGCGGCTCGCTGTCCTTGGCGGCTTTCCAGAGCACGAAGTCGAGCGGGTCCTGCTTGCCGTCCTGTACCGCCACGCGCTCGCCCGCCTGCAGCTCGTCCAGCGTCTTGCCACTGAGCTTGCCGTAGCCAGGAAACTTGCGCACGGCGAAGTTCACATCGCCCGAAGGGGTGCGGTAGGCCAGGCCCTTGTCTTCGAGCTGGCGCACGATGTCCAGCATCTGCGGCACGTAGTCGGTGGCGCGCGGGTCGTGTGTCGGGCGTTCCACGCCCAGGGCGTCGGCGTCGCGGTACATCTCGTCGATCATGCGCTGCGTCAGCGCACCGATGGTTTCGCCGTTCTCCACGGCGCGGCGGATGATCTTGTCGTCGATGTCGGTGATATTGCGCACGAAGGTCACGGCAAGGCCGCTGGCACGCAGCCAGCGCTGCACCACATCAAAGGCCACCATGGAGCGCGCATGGCCCACATGGCACAGGTCGTACACCGTCATGCCGCACACATACATGCGCACATGGCCAGGCTCCAGCGGCGAAAACGGCTCCAATGCACGCGACAGCGTGTTGTAGATACGCAAACTCATGGGATGTCTTGGGGTGGGGGGACGCGGGGGGCACGGCAGGCCGCGGGAGCCCGGGTTTACCATTGGTAACAAAGCGCCAATGAGGGAAAGACCCCTCCGCTACAATCCGCCGCAGTATAAGCCCCCCGCCCTGCTGCGGGTGCCTCGCTCACTGAAAGCCCTTCCATGCCCTCACGCCCGACCCTGAGCCATGCCCTGCGCCTGCTGGCGCTGGCTGCTGCACTCGCCACCGCCCTGCCAGCGCGCGCCGACGACTACACCGACGTCAGCCAGCTGGTGCGCAGCGGCAAGCTGGCCGACGCACTGACCAAGGTCGAGCAGTACCTGGCCACCAAGCCGCGCGATCCGCAAATGCGCTTTCTCAAGGGCGTGATCCAGACCGAGTCGGGCAAGACGGGCGACGCCATCCAGACCTTCACCCGCCTGACCGAGGACTACCCCGAGCTGCCTGAGCCGTACAACAACCTGGCAGTGCTCTATGCCGGGCAAAACCAGTATGACAAGGCACGCACGGCGCTGGAGATGGCCATCCGCACCAACCCCAGCTACGCCACGGCGCACGAAAACCTGGGCGACGTCTACGCACGACTGGCCGGCCAAGCCTACAGCAAGGCCCTGCAGCTCGACAGCGGCAACGCTGCCGTGCCGCCGAAGCTGGCGCTGATCCGTGACATGTTCGCCCCTGCACAGGCCGCAGCCCCCAAGGGTGCCAAGCCGGCACCTGTACCTGCCCCCGCACCTGCCCCCGCACCTGCGCCCGCGGCCACGCCAGCAGCGCCGTCCCCGGCACCAGCCGCCACACCCGTGGCGGCGCCCGCCTCTGCACCCGCGCCTGCGCCCACCAAGGCCCCCGAGCCGGCAGCCAAGCCCGCGCCCGCAGTAGAGCCTGCCGCCGCTGCGGCACCAGCACCAGCACCCGCCACCGCCGCACCGAACCCTGCAGAGAAAGAGGTCGAGGCCGCCGTCAATGCCTGGGCACGCGCCTGGGCGGCCAAGGACATGGGAGCCTACCTGGGTGCCTACGGCAAAGACTTCGACACCCCCGGCAAGCTCTCGCGCAAGGACTGGGAAAAGCAGCGCCGTGACCGCATCGTGGGCAAGTCCAGCATCACCGTGAAGCTCAACAACCTGAACATCAAAGTGGACGGCAACAAGGCCGAGGCGCGCTTTCGCCAAGACTACAAGGCCGATGCCCTCTCCGTCTCCAGCCGCAAGACGCTGCATCTCGTGAAGTCCGGCGATCGCTGGCTCATCGTCAAGGAATCCACGGGCGCCTGATGGCACCCGACATGCCGCGCGCCCGCAAGGGCGCGCCGTTTTTTTTGCCGCAGGCCCTGCGCCTGCAAGTGTGCATGGGACGACGACTCTCCTCTTTCCTCCTGATCGCGGCGCTGGCATGCGCCAGCCTGCCCGCGGCCGCCGCCCCGTCAAACTCCGCACGCAAGGCCGCGCCCGCAGCGCGCCAGCCTGCAGCCCCCCCGCCACGTGATGGGCAGGCCGAGAGCCGGTTGATCGAGGCTTACCGCCTCGTCGGCCAGGGGCGCCGGCGCGATGCCCTGGCCCATGCCGAGCGCCTGGTGCGCGACTACCCCCAGTTCCAGCTCGCACAGCTGCTCTATGGCGACCTGCTGGCCACGCAGGTACCGCCGGGCAAGGCCGTTCCGGGCCGCCCCGAAGCCGGCGCCCCCCTGCTGCGCGAGCTGCAGCAGGAAGCCCAACTGCGCCTGCAGGCACTGCGCGAACGCCCCCCGGCAGGCGCCATACCGGCGCAGTTCCTGGCCCTGGCACCCAATGCGCGCCATGCCATCGCCGTGGACGCCTCGCGCGCGCGGCTGTACTTGTTCGAGAACGGCCCCCATGGCCCGCAGCTGGTGGCGGACTACTACGTCTCGGTCGGCAAGCAAGGGGTGGAAAAAGTGGCCGAAGGCGACATGCGCACCCCGCTGGGCGTGTACTTCATCGGCAGCAACCTCGACCCCAAGTCCCTGAAAGACTTCTACGGCGCGGGTGCGCTGACGCTGAACTACCCCAACCCCTACGACCTGCGCCGCGGCAAGACCGGCAGCGGCATCTGGGTGCACGGCACACCGCCCGAGCAGTACGCGCGCGCGCCCCAGGCCACGGACGGCTGCGTAGTCATGGCCAACACCGACCTGGCACGCCTGCTGCGCACGGTGGAAGTGCGCAGTACGCCCGTGGTCATTGCGCGCCAGCTGCAGTGGGTGGCACCGCAGAGCCTGCAGGCCGAACGCCACGCCTTCACCAGCCAGCTGCAGGCCTGGCAGCAGGCCAAGCGCAGCGGCGATCTGCAGCGCCTGCTGTCGTTCTATGCCAGCGACTTCGCCAGCTACGACAAGAGCCTGGCCGACTGGACGCCGGTGCTGCAGCGCGAAGTGCAGAAACTCCAGGGACGCAACTTCGCGCTCAAGGATCTGTCCTACCTGCGCTGGAGCGACAGCGCCGACACCATGGTGGTGACCTTCGGCGAGGTGGCCGAGGGTGCGCGCACCGGCCCCGTCAAGCGCCAGTACTGGCTCCGCCAAGGCGGCGGTGCCTGGAAGATCTTTTTTGAAGGAGTGATCGGATGATTTCCCGTAGAAATTCGGCCTTAGCCCTTTCCAGCCTTGCGCTGGCAGCTACTTTTTCCGTAGCATCGGTGCGGGCCGAAGAAGCGCCCAAGGTCAAGCTGGCCACCAGCATGGGCGATATCGTGGTGCAACTCGACCCGGCCAAGGCGCCCAAGACGGTGGAGAACTTCCTGCAGTACGTCAAGGACAAGCACTACGACGGCACGGTGTTCCACCGCGTCATTGACGGCTTCATGATCCAGGGCGGCGGCTTCACCGCCGACATGGTGCAAAAGCCCACGCGCGCGCCCATCCCGCTGGAAGCGAAGAACGGGCTGAAGAACGACACCTACACCATCGCCATGGCGCGCACTGGCATTCCTGACTCGGCCACCGCGCAGTTCTTCATCAACGTCAAGGACAACGCCATGCTCAATGCCCCCAACCCTGACGGCCACGGCTACGCCGTGTTCGGCAAGGTGGTGAGCGGCACCGAGGTGGTGAACAAGATCAAGGCCGTGGCCACGGGCAACAAGGGCGGCCACCAGAACGTGCCCACCACCCCCGTCATCATCCAATCCGCAACGCTGGTCAAATAACCGAAAGGACACCGCACCATGAGCAACCCACAAGTCGAACTGCACGTCACCATCCACGTCGCGGAAACCGCCACCCCTGGCGTCATCACGCTGGAGCTGGACGCCGTCAACGCCCCCAAAACCACGGCCAACTTCCTGAACTACGTGAACAAGGGCTTCTATGACGGCACCGTGTTCCACCGCGTCATCAAGAACTTCATGGCCCAGGGCGGCGGCTTCACCGCCGACATGAAGCAAAAGCCCACCGACGACCCGATCGAGAACGAAGCCGCCAACGGCCTGAAGAACGAGGCCTACACCATCGCCATGGCGCGCACCAACGACCCGCACAGCGCCACCGCCCAGTTCTTCATCAACGTGGTGGACAACGCCTTCCTGAACCACACCGCGCCCTCCGGCCAGGGCTGGGGCTACGCCGTGTTCGGCAAGGTGGTCAAGGGCCAGGATGTGGTCGACGCCATCAAGAAAGTGCGCACCACGCGCAAGGGCTTCCATGACGACGTGCCCTTCGACCCCGTGGTGATCGACAAGGCCGTGGCGCTGTAAAGCCCCACCGCCCCCTGTCCGCATGCCACCGACCGTGCCCCGCACCGAGGAGCTGACCGCAGCACCGGCGTGGCGCGCGGTTGATTTTTTGTCGGATCTGCACCTCGATCCAGGCCACGAAGCCACCGTGCAGGCCCTGGCCGGCTACCTTGCCCACACGCCGGCCGACGCCATTTTTCTGCTGGGCGACCTGTTCGAGGTCTGGGTTGGCGATGACGCACTGGCCGAGCCCGGCAGTTTCGAGTCGCGCTGCTGCGCGCTGCTGGCGCAGGCTGCGCGCCAGCACGCGCTGTACTTCCTGCACGGCAACCGCGACTTCCTCATCGGCGACGGTTTCACCCGCGCCAGCGGCGTTGCACTGCTGCCCGACCCCACGGTGCTGGCCTTTGCCGGACAGCGCTGGCTGCTCTCGCACGGCGACGCGCTGTGCCTGGGCGACGTGGAATACCAGCGCTTTCGCGCCTTGGCGCGCAGCCCGGCATGGCAGCACGCCTTCCTGGCGGCCCCCCTGGCGCAGCGGCGCGCGCAGGCGCGCAGCATGCGCGCGCAGAGCGAGGCACACAAGCACGCCAGCACCTGGTACGCCGACGTGGACCACCCCGCCGCCCTGGCCTGGCTGCAGGCCGCCAACGCACAGGCGCTGATCCACGGCCACACGCACCGCCCGGCCACCCACGTGCTGGCCCCCGGCCAGCTGCGCCACGTGCTCAGCGACTGGGATCTGGACGCCACGCCCCCACGCGCCGAAGTGCTGCGCCTGACGGCCGAGGGCTTGGAACGCCTGCCTCTCGCCCCCAGGTAGGAGCGATGCCTGCCTTCCCCCTGCTCCAGCGCGCCTGGAACCGGCTGCGCGCCAGCGTGGCGCCCGTGCCCGACATCTCTGCCGCGCTGTGGTTGAACACCCTGGGCCAGTACCCCTTTTTGGCAGCGCTGACGCTGCCCGAGCAGGCCAAGCTGCGCGCACTGGCAGCGCTGTTCCTGCAGCGCAAGGAGTTCACCGGCGCACACGGCCTCGAAGTGACCGACGCCATGGCCGTCGCCATTGCCGCCCAGGCCTGCCTGCCGCTGCTGCACCTGGGTGCACCGCGCGATGCGCTGGCCTGGTACGACGATTTCGTGGGCATCGTGGTGCACCCGGGCGACGCGCTGGCGCGCCGCACCACCACGGACGAAGCCGGCGTGGTGCACCACTACCACGAGGTGCTGCTGGGCGAGGCCATGGAGCGCGGCCCGGTCATGCTGAGCTGGCAGGCCGTGCAAGACGCTGCCCACCACAGCCAGCGCGGCGCCAACGTGGTGGTGCACGAATTCGTGCACAAGATGGACATGCGCAACGGCCCGGCCGACGGCTACCCGCCGCTGCCCGCCGGCTTCATGGGCAGCACCAGCGCGCGTGCCGCCCGCGCGGCCTGGCACGATGCCTGGGCACCAGCCTACGCACACTTTCGCGAGCGCGTAATCATTGCCCAGCGCTTTGGCGGCGAGCGGCCCTGGCTCGACGCCTACGGCGCCACCGCGCCGGCCGAATTCTTTGCCGTGGCGTGCGAAGCCTACTTCGTCAACCGCCCGCGCTTCGCGCAGGAGTTTCCGGCACTGCTGCCGCTGCTGGACGGGTTCTTCCGGCGTTCAGAGGAAAATACGGCTCCAGGGCTTGTGGGGTAAGCGCTGCAAGCTCTCTTTTTAAGAGCAAAAGCGGTTCGCTGCACTCGCACCAAAAAAGCGCAAGGCAGTGCGCAGGCGCTATGGCTGAGGCCCGTGGCCAGCCCCCATCCCTTCACCCAAAAAACAGGGGGCGCAAGCCCCGCCTGCGCCCCCGCTATAAAAAATCAAGCCATCAGCGCAGCGCCAGGCGCTCGCGCGCGGCCTGGTACTCGCGGCGCAGGCGCGCCACCAGCTCGGCCGTGCTCGTGACAGCGTCCACGGCACCAATGCCCTGGCCGCAGCCCCAAATGTCTTTCCAGGCCTTGGCTGCGGCGCCGCCGCCAAAGTTCATCTTGCTCGGATCGGACTCGGGCAGGTTCTCCGGGTCCAGCCCGGCGGCGCGGATCGACGGCGCCAGGTAGTTGCCATGCACGCCGGTAAACAGGTTGCTGTAGACCACGTCGTCGGAGCTGCCGTCGACGATGGCCTGCTTGTAGGCATCGCTGGCGCGCGCCTCGTGCGTGGCGATGAAAGCCGAGCCGATGTAGGCAAAGTCCGCCCCCATGGCCTGCGCCGCCAGAATGGCATTGCCCGAGGCGATGGCGCCGGACAGGGCCAGCGGGCCGTCGAACCACTGGCGGATTTCCTGGATGAGCGCGAACGGGCTCTTCACGCCCGCGTGGCCGCCCGCACCGGCCGCCACGGCGATCAGGCCATCGGCGCCCTTTTCCACGGCCTTGTGCGCGAACTTGTTGTTGATGACGTCGTGCAGCACCACGCCGCCCCAGCCGTGCACGGCCTGATTCACGTCCTCGCGCGCGCCCAGGCTGGTGATGACGATGGGCACCTTGTACTTGGCGCACACCTGCATGTCGTGCTCCAGGCGGTCGTTGCTCTTGTGCACGATCTGGTTGATGGCGAACGGCGCGGCGGGCGACTCGGGGTGCGCCTTGTCCCAGGCGGCGAGCGTTTCGGTGATCTCGGCCAGCCAGTCGTCGAGCTGCTCGGCCGGGCGCGCGTTCAGCGCGGGCATGGCGCCGACGATGCCGGCCTGGCACTGCGCGATGACGAGCTGGGGGTTGCTGATGATGAACAGCGGCGAGCCGATGACGGGCAGCGTGGGCTTTTGCAGAACGGGCGGCAGGGCCATGGTCTTGTCTCCTGGAATAATGGTCAAAAAGGGCTGCAGCGCTTTCCAGGAAAGCGCCAGCAGCTCTCATTTACATAGCGCTTGGCAAAAAACGTCTGTCAAAACGCCAATCAGAACGCCTCGAGCGGCAGCGCGCAGGCGCTTTCGCCGCCGTGCACGATGGCGTCGCGCAGGCCCGAGGCCTTCACGAGGATGTGCTCGGCGTAGAAGCGCGCCGTGGCCACCTTGGCCTGCATGAAGGCCAGGTCTTCGCCCGCAGCCGCCTTGGCCTGGGCGACCAGCAGCGCGCGGCCCATCTGCCAGCCGGCCACCAGGTTGCCCGCCAGCATGAGGTAGGGCACGCTGCCGGCGAACACGGCGTTGGGCTGGGCCTTGGTGTTGCCCGCGACGAAGTCCACCGCCTCCAGGAAGGCGGCGCGCGCGGCCGCCAGGCGCTGGGCCACGGCCTGGGCGGCGGCGGTGCCGCTGGCGGCGAGTTCGCCTTCGGTCTTCTCGATCTGCGCGGCGATGGCCTTGGCCATCTGGCCGCCGTCGCGGCTGGTCTTGCGGCCCACCAGGTCGTTGGCCTGGATGGCAGTCGTGCCTTCGTAGATGGTCAGGATCTTGGAATCGCGGTAGTGCTGGGCCGCGCCGGTTTCCTCGATGAAGCCCATGCCGCCGTGCACCTGCACGCCCAGGCTGGTGACCTCCTGGCTCATCTCGGTGCTGTAGCCCTTGACCAGCGGCACCATGAATTCGTAGAAGGCGGCGTTGTCCTGGCGCACCTGGGCATCGGGGTGGTGGTGGGCCGCGTCGTACGCGGCGGCGGCCACGCTGGCCATGGCGCGGCAGCCTTCGGTGGTGGCGCGCATGGTCATGAGCATGCGGCGCACGTCGGGGTGGTGGATGATGGCCGCGGCACCGGCCACGCTGCCGTCCACGGGGCGGCTTTGCACGCGGTCGCGCGCGTACTGCACGGCCTGCTGGTAGGCGCGCTCGGCCACGGCGATGCCCTGCACGCCCACGCCGTAGCGCGCGGCGTTCATCATGATGAACATGTATTCGAGGCCGCGGTTTTCCTCGCCCACCAAGTAGCCGATGGCGCCGCCATGGTCGCCGAACTGCAGCACCGCCGTGGGCGAGGCCTTGATGCCCAGCTTGTGCTCGATGGAGACGCAGTGCACGTCGTTGCGCGCGCCCAGGCTGCCGTCGGCGTTGACCATGAATTTGGGGCAGACGAACAGGCTGATGCCCTTCACGCCCTCGGGCGCGCCGGCCACGCGCGCCAGCACCAGGTGGACGATGTTGTCCGCCATGTCGTGCTCGCCGTAGGTGATGAAGATCTTGGTGCCGAAGATCTTGTACGTGCCATCGGGCTGCGGATCGGCCTTGGTGCGCACCAGCGACAGGTCGGAGCCGGCCTGGGGCTCGGTCAGGTTCATGGTGCCGGTCCACTCGCCGGAGATCAGCTTCTCCAGGTAGGTGGCCTTGAGCGCATCGCTGCCGGCGGTGAGCAGCGCCTCGATGGCGCCGTCGGTGAGCAGCGGGCACAGCGCAAAGCTCAGGTTGGCGCTGTTGATCATCTCGCCGCAGGCCGCGCCGATGGTCTTGGGCAGGCCCTGGCCGCCGAAGTCGGCCGGGTGCTGCAGGCCCTGCCAGCCGCCTTCGGCGAACTGGCGGTAGGCTTGCTTGAAGCCGGGGGTGGTGGTGACCTGGCCGTCCTTCCAGGCCGAGGGGTTCCTGTCGCCCTCGACGTTGAGCGGAGCCACCACGCCTTCATTGAACTTGGCGCACTCCTCCAGCACGGCGGCGGCGGTTTCCAGGCCGGCGTCCTCGAAGCCGGGGATCTGCGCTACCTGGTCGATGCGGGCCAGGTGCTCGATGGCGAAGAGCATGTCTTTGACGGGGGCGGTGTAACTCATGGGTTCTCCAAATCAGGAACGAATCAGGGGGATGAAAAAAAAGGCATCGCAAGCGATGCCTTTTCTGCGGCGCAACGGTTTACAGGGCCTTGACGAGTTCCGGCACGGCCGTGAACAGGTCGGCCTCCAGGCCGTAGTCGGCCACCGAGAAGATCGGTGCCTCGGGGTCCTTGTTGATCGCCACGATCACCTTGGAGTCCTTCATGCCGGCCAGATGCTGGATGGCGCCCGAGATGCCGGCGGCGATGTAGAGCTGCGGCGCCACGATCTTGCCGGTCTGGCCCACCTGCAGGTCGTTCGGCGCATAGCCCGCGTCCACGGCGGCGCGCGAGGCACCGATGGCCGCGCCCAGCTTGTCGGCCAGCGGGGTCATGACTTCGTTGAACTTCTCCGCGCTGCCCAGCGCACGGCCGCCGGAGACGATGATCTTGGCGGCGGTGAGTTCGGGGCGGTCGCTCTTGGCGATTTCGCTGCCCACATAGCTGCTCTTGCCCGCGTCGGCCACTGCGGCTGCCGCTTCCACGGCGGCACTGCCGCCGGTGGCGGCCGCGGCGTCAAAGCCGGTGGTGCGCACGGTGATGACCTTGGTGGCATCTGCGCTTTGCACGGTGGCGATGGCGTTGCCAGCGTAGATGGGGCGCTCGAAAGTGTCGGCGCTCACTACCTTGGTGATGTCGCTGATCTGCGCCACGTCCAGCTTGGCGGCCACGCGGGGGGCCACGTTCTTGCCGCTGGCGGTGGCGGGGAACAGGATGTGGCTGTAGTTGCCCGCCCCACTGCCCTGGAGTGCCAACACTTGCGCGGCGACGTTTTCGGCCAGGCCGTTCTTCAGGCTCGCGCCGTCGGCGTGGATGACCTTGGCAACACCGGCGATCTGGGCTGCGGCCTGAGCGGCTGCGGCAGCACCCTCGCCCGCCACCAGCACGTGCACGTCGCCGCCGCAAGCGGCGGCTGCGGTGACGGTGTTGAGCGTTGCGCCCTTGATGGATGCGTTGTCGTGTTCAGCAATAACGAGTACCGACATTTAGATCACCTTCGCTTCGTTCTTGAGTTTTTCGACCAGGGTGGCCACGTCGGCCACCTTCACGCCCGCGCCGCGCTTGGGCGGCTCGCTGACCTTCAGGGTCTTGAGGCGCGGGGCCACGTCCACGCCAAGCTCTTCGGGCTTGACCGTGTCGAGCGGCTTCTTCTTGGCCTTCATGATGTTGGGCAGGGTGACGTAGCGCGGCTCGTTCAGGCGCAGGTCGGTGGTGATGACGGCGGGCAGGCCCAAGGCCAGGGTTTCCAGGCCGCCGTCGATCTCGCGGGTCACGCTGACCTTGTCGGCGGCCAGCTCGACCTTGCTGGCGTTGGTGGCTTGCGGCAGGTCGGCCAGCGCGGCCAGCATCTGGCCGGTCTGGTTGGCGTCGTCGTCGATGGCCTGCTTGCCCAGGATCACCAGGCCGGGCTGTTCCTTGTCCACCAGGGCCTTGAGCAGCTTGGCCACGGCCAGGGGCTGCAGTTCGGCGTCGGTCTCGACCAGGATGCCGCGGTCGGCGCCGATGGCCATGGCCGTGCGCAGGGTCTCCTGGCACTGCGCCACGCCGCAGGAGACGGCAACGATCTCGGTCACCACGCCCTTTTCCTTCAGGCGCACGGCCTCCTCGACGGCGATTTCGTCAAAGGGGTTCATGCTCATCTTGACGTTGGCGATGTCCACGCCCGTGTTGTCCGATTTCACGCGGACCTTCACGTTGTAGTCCACCACGCGCTTGACAGGGACCAAAACCTTCATTGCAGCGGCTCCTTGGGAGTTGATTGAATTGACGTTTACGTAAACTGGAATATTGTATGCGGCACAGTGGCGGGCGGCGGCGGGTTACGCCAACCGGGCCACACATCGGCAAAAAAGAACGATCGTGCTTTTTGAAGGATTATAGGCCAGTGCTGCTTTTGGCAGAGAGGCCTGGCTGTCGCTTCGGGCGCATCGGCGCCACGGGGCGCGGCGCGCGCAGCCAAGCTACTGTACCTGCTGCCGTGCGCGGGCCGTGGCCGCCTCGCGCTACGTGGCGCGTGGCGCGCGACCGTTCATGCATCCAAAGTGCCTGAAAAGCTTGTGCAGAAAGCGCCAAAAGCTATTCAATCAATAGCAAATTGCGCTATTGCGGTGCTTTGTCGCCGGGCCAATGCAGCACCCGCTGCGGGTAGGGAATGTCCACGCCGTGGGCGCGCAAGGCGCGCAGGATGGCCAGATTGATCTGCGAGCGCAGGCCCAGCGTGCCGTTTTCCGGGTCATTGATCCAGAAGCCCACGGTGAACTCCAAGCCATCGGCGCCGAAGGCCGAGAGCGCTACGCTGGGCGCCGGTTCGCGCAGCACGCGCGGGCTGGCCAGCGCGGCCTCGGCCAGCAGGCGCATGACCAGATCGACATCGCTGTCGTAGCCCACGCTGACCACGGTGGAGTGCCACACCTTGGGGTCGGCCAGGGAAAGGTTCTCGACGCGGCTGGTCATCAGCATCTCGTTGGGCACGATGGACTCACGCCCCGCACTCGAGCGGATCACGGTGTAGCGCCCGGTGATGTCGGTGATGCGTCCCTCGAAGTTGTCCACGCGCACGTTGTCGCCAATGCGGATGCTGCGCTCGGCCAGGATGACGAAACCGCTCACATAGTTGGCCGCCAGTTTCTGCAGGCCAAAGCCGATGCCCACGCCCACCGCGCCACCCAGCACCGACAGCGCCGTGAGGTCGATACCCACCGCCGACAGTGCGATGGTGAGCCCAAGGAACAGCAGCAGCGCACGGATGGCGTTACTCAGCGCCTTGCGCACCGACAGGCTGCTGCCCGTGGCTGAGCGCAGCAGCCAGCCGTCGATGCCCGAGGAAATCCACAGCGCCACGATCATCACCAGGCCCGCGGTAAGCGTCCCTTCCAGCAGGGTGCGTACCGACATGGTGCTGCTGCCCACTTTCCAGGTGATGTCCTCCAGATCCTGCAGCAGCAGTGGCAACAGCCCTGTGACCCACAGCACCATGCCGAGCCAGCCAGCCCAGGAGAGCGTGCGCTCGATGGGCCGCACCCAGGCCGACTCCGGGAAGGCCGCCTGCAGCACCTTTGCGCCGGTGCGGATCACCGCCAGCGCCACCAACGCCGGAATGACCAGCTTGAATACGGCCAGCGGCAGCCACAGCGCCACCAGCGCACGCCCGGCATAGGCCAGCGCCAGCAGCGTGAGCGGGAACAGCGCGCCATCGACCACGCTACGCCCCCATAAGATGGAGCGCCGGTCATGCGCCCGGCTCCTGCGCGACAACTGCTGCACCAGCACCCAAGCCAGCGCCACGCAGACAGCCAGCACCCCCAGCTCGACCAGCGCGCCAGGCTGCAAGAAGCGCTCGAACCAGTGGCCCACGTCGTCAAACATTGGTTTGTCCGATCCGCCCTGGGCCATCTCAGGCCTTCCATGCAGGCTGGCGTTTCTCGGCGAAGGCGCGGGCGCCTTCCTGCGCGTCGGCATCCATCATGTTGGCGGCCATGGTCTGGCCAGCCAGTTGGTAGGCGGCGTCCAGGCCCAGCTCGCGGTGTTGGTAGACCACGGCCTTGCCCATGGCCACGGCCACGCGTGGCTTGCCGAGGATGGACTGCACAAGCTTCTCCACCTCGGCGTCCAGCGCCTCGGTTGGCACCACACGGTTGACCAGGCCCTGGTCGAGCGCAGTGCGCGCATCGATAAAGTCGCCGGTGAGCAGCATCTCCATGGCCCGCTTGGCGGGCACGTTGCGCACCAGGGGCACGCTGGGCGTGGCACAGAACAGGCCGTAATGGATGCCGCTGGTGGCAAAGCTGGCGTCCTCGCTGGCCACGGCCAGGTCGCACTGGGCGACGAGCTGGCAGCCTGCCGCCGTGGCCATGCCATGCACGCGCGCAATGACCGGCACGGGCAGTTTATGGATCGACAGCATCATGCGCGAACACTGGGCGAACAACTGCTGGTAATACGCCAGCTCCGGGTGCTGCGCCATTTCCTTGAGGTTGTGGCCCGCGCAGAACGCGCGGCCATTGGCGGCCAGCACCACCACGCGCGCACCCTCGTCGCGCGCCACGTTGTCCAGCGCCTGTTGCAGTGCGGCGAGCATGTCTGCGCCCAACGCGTTGAAGCGCGCTGGATCGTTCAGCGTCAGGGTGACCACGCCGCGCGCATCGCGCGTAGTTTGAAGAAGCTCGGAAGTGGGGTTCATGATGGGGGCTCCTGTGTGCACCGCAGGCGCTGCGGCGCTTTGGACATGGCGCCCCCCGTGCAAGGAGTGGGACGCCGGAACGGGTTCCGGCGATTATTGACCAGCCCTCCCCTGGGCGCTGCTTAGAGGTCGGCCAGCACGCGCACGTGCGCTTCCACACTGCGCGCCAGCGGGCTCATGACGTAGCCGCCTTCCAGGCACGAAACGATGCGCCCGCCGCAGTAGCGGCGCGCCACGTCCTTGATGCGCTGGGTGATCCAGGCAAAGTCCTGCTCCGTCAGGCCAAGCTGGCCCATGTCATCCTCGCGGTGCGCATCGAACCCGGCGCTGATGAAGATCAGCTCGGGTTTGAACTCCTCCAGCCGCGGAATCCACATCATCTCGACGATCTCGCGGATATCCATGCCCCGCGTGTACGCCGGCACCGGCACGTTGCACATGTTGGCCGCCGGCTCGTGGTCACCGCTGTAAGGGTAGAACGGGTGCTGAAAGAAGCTGCACATCAGCGCGCGCTCGTCACCCGCCAGGATGTCTTCGGTGCCATTGCCGTGGTGCACGTCGAAGTCGATCACCGCCACGCGCTGCAGGTTATGGCGCTGCAACGCATATTTGGCGGCCACGGCCACGTTGTTGAAAAAGCAAAAGCCCATGGCCTTGCTGCGTGTGGCGTGGTGGCCAGGCGGGCGCACCATGCAGAAGGCGTTTTCCAGTTCGCCCGCCAGCACTGCATCGGTGGCCGCCATGGCAGCGCCTGCCGAGCGCAGGGCAGCGGTCCAGGTGTGGGCGTTGATGGACGTGTCGGAGTCCAGCGACGTGTGCTCCGGGCCGCCGGCCGCCTGCTCCTCCACCAGCCGCAGCGTCAGGCCGCGCAGGGCCGCAACGTGCAGGCGGTCGTGCGCCAGTTCGATGTCATTGAGCGAAGCCAGCGGGGCTTCCAGGTGCTCCAGCGCGTCGGCTACGCCCGACACGAGCAACCGATCCTGGATCGCGTCCAACCGTTCAGGGCATTCCGGGTGGCCCGGACCCATTTCGTGTTTCCGGCAATCTTCGTGGGTGTAAAAGCCCGTCTTGCTCACAGTCATGTCTCCCTTCTGCTGCTTTTTTCGGATAACGTCGCGTGATGCACGCAAAACAGAAAATCACTTTGTTACTGAACCAGCTTAACACGGTGATCGTAGGGAAAAGCTTACAAATCCAGGACTGTGTTACCTGCCTGCTGGCCGGGGGCCACCTGCTCATCGAGGACGTTCCGGGCGTCGGCAAGACCACGCTGGCGCACGCGCTGGCGCGCACTTTCGGGCTGCAGTTTTCGCGCGTGCAGTTCACGGCCGACCTGATGCCCAGCGACCTGACCGGCGTTTCCGTGTACGAGCGCAGCCAGGAGGGTTTCGTGTTCCACCCCGGGCCCGTGTTCGCCCAGGTGCTGCTGGCCGACGAGATCAACCGCGCCAGCCCGCGCACGCAAAGCGCGCTGCTCGAAGCCATGGAGGAAAAGCAGGTCTCCATCGAAGGCCAGACGCATGCCCTGCCACGGCCGTTCTTCGTCATCGCCACGCAAAACCCCCTGGAACAGCTTGGCACCTTCGCGCTGCCGGAAAGCCAGCTCGACCGCTTTCTCATGCGCATCTCGCTGGGCTACCCCGACCGCGCGGCCGAGCGCCTGCTGCTGGCGGGCGAGGACCGGCGCGACATGGTCGACACCCTGCTGCCGCTGCTGTCACTGGACGAACTGGAGGCGCTGCAGCGCACGGTGCTGGCTGTGCATGCCTCTGACGCACTGCTGGCCTACGTGCAGGACCTGATCGCCGCCACGCGCTCGGGGCGCTGGTTCGTGCAGGGGCTGTCGCCGCGCGCGGGCATTGCGCTGGTGCGCGCGGCCAAGGCGCGCGCGCTGATCGAAGGGCGTGACTACGTCGCCCCCGACGACGTGCAGGCCGTGCTGCCGCAGACCATTGCCCACCGCCTGGTGCCCGTGGGCGACGCCGGGCGCGGCGCGCTGGAGCAGGTGCGCGCCATGGTCGAGGCCACGCCGCTGCCATGAAGCACCCCCTGAGTCGCCTTCGGCGCCTTCCCCCTCTCTCTACGCGCTGCGCGCTCCGGGAGGGGGACGCAGCCAGCGCGGCGGGGCGGCCCTTGCGCGGCTGCCCGCGCTTGGGCCGCGCCGGTTTCATGCGCCGGGGGTAACCGCGAAGTGCCCAAGAACCCGCTTGCTGCGCTGCGCCAGCGCCTGCGCCGCTGGTGGCAGGCGCGCCTGCCCGCCACCGACACCCTGGCGCTGACCCAGCGCAACGTCTACATCCTGCCCACCGGCTCGGGCTGGATGCTGGCGCTCACCCTGCTGGTGCTGCTGATCGCCTCGATCAACTTCCAGCTCAACCTGGGCTACCTGCTCACCTTCCTGTTGGCGGGCAGCGCCGCCGTGGGCATGCACATCTGCCACGGCACGCTGCGCGGCACCGAGCTGCGCCTGCTGCCGCCCGAGCCCGCCTTCCAGGGCCAGGCCGCCACGCTGACGGTGGAGTTGCACAACACGCGGCGCAGCCCGCGCTACGGCATTGCCCTGGCCACATGGCACGAGAGCGGCACGCCCCACTGGGCCTGGACCGACGTGCCGGCCCAAGGCACGGCCCAGGTGCACATTGCCTTCAAGCCACCGCGCCGCGGGTTGCATGCAGTGCCCCTGCTGACGGCGGAGACGCGGTTTCCGCTCGGCACCTTTCGCGTTTGGACCTGGTGGCGCCCCGCCGCGCAGGTGCTGGTCTATCCCGCGCCAGAGGTGCCAGCGCCCCCCCTGCCCCCGGGTGAGCCGCGCGCTGGCCAGGGCCACGCGGCGCGTGCCGGTGGCGCGGGGGAGTTCGATGGCGTGCGCGCCTACCGGCGCGGCGACCCGCTCAAGCTCGTGGTCTGGAAGAAGGCAGCGCAGGCCTTTGCCACCGGCAGCCACACGCTGGTGAGCCGCGACGCACAGCAAAGCCAGGCCGCCGACCTGTGGCTCGATGTGGATCGCGCCGGCCTGGCAGACCCCGAGGCCCGCATCGCCCGCGTCACAGCCTGGGTGCTGCAGGCCGACCGGCTGGGCCTGCGCTGGGGCCTGCGCCTGCCGGGTGGCGCCACCATCGCCCCCGGCGAAGGGGCCCAGCACCGCCGCCGCTGCCTGGAGGCGCTGGCGCTGTGCTGAACCCTGTTTTTGCATTTTTTGGCCTCCAGCCCAATCCCATCAAGCGCCAGAAGCTCACTTTTTAGTAGCACATGAAACCTTCTTCCCGCCTCGCCACCACCCTGGCCAGCATGCCGCGCGACACGCGCGACACGCTGTTCCTGCTGGGTGTGATCGCCTGGATCGTGCTGCCGCTGACGGGCCACCTGCCCCCCTGGGCCACAGCCATTTGCCTGGCACTGCTGGCCTGGCGCGGGCAACTGGCCTGGCGCGGGCGCCCGCTGCCGGGGCGCTGGGTGATCGGCGTGCTGCTCGCGCTGGTCCTGGGCGCCACGCTGCTCACGCACCGCACCATCCTGGGCCGCGACGCCGGGGTGACACTGATCGTGATGCTGCTGGGCCTGAAGACGCTGGAGCTGCACGGCCGGCGCGATGCCATGGTGGTGTTCTTTCTGGGCTTCTTCACCCTGCTGTCCAACTTCTTCTTCTCTCAGGCCCTGCCCGTGGCCGCCGCCATGCTGCTGGCGCTGCTCGGGCTGCTGGCCGCACTGGTGAACGCCCATATGCCGGTGGGGCGCCCACCGCTGGCGCAATCGCTGCGCATGGCCGGGCGCATGGCGCTGCTGGGTGCGCCCATCATGGCCGCGCTGTTCGTGCTGTTCCCGCGCATGGCGCCGCTGTGGGGCCTTCCAACCGACATGCAAAGCGGCCGCACCGGCCTGTCGGACGACATGCGCGTCGGCAACATCGCCCAGCTCGCACTCGACGACAGCGTGGCGCTGCGCGTGCGCTTCCTCACCCCCCGGGGTGCGCCGCCCGCGCAGCACCAGCTGTACTTTCGCGGTCCGGTGCTCGGCCAATTCGACGGGCGCGAGTGGCGTGCCGGGGACACCATCCACCTGCGTGCGCAGGCCGCCGACATGGCCCGGTTCGAGGTGCAGGGTGAGCCCATCGCCTACGAAGCCACGCTGGAGCCGCACCAGCGCCCCTGGCTGCTGGTGCTCGACGCCGCGCCCAACACCCCCGATCTGCCCGAAGGCACGGCCGCGCGCATGTCGCCCGACCTGCAGTGGGTCGCCCGCCGCCCGCTCACCAGCGTGCTGCGCTACCGCGCCGAGAGCTACCCGCAGTTCCGCTACGGCCCGCGTGAGCGCGGCCCGGCGCTGGCGCCCTACACCGCCCTGCCCCCGGGTTCCAACCCGCGCACCCGCGCCCTGGCCGCGGAACTGCGTGCCGACCCGCGCCTGGCCCAGGGGGGCACGCCCGCGCTGATCGAAGCCGTGCTGCAGCGCCTGCGCACCGGCGGCTACGCCTACACGCTCGATCCTGGCGTGTACGGCGAACACACGGCGGATGAGTTCTGGTTCGGGCGCAAAGAGGGCTTTTGCGAGCACATTGCCTCGGCTTTCGCCGTGCTCATGCGTGCCATGGATGTGCCGGCGCGCATCGTCACAGGCTACCAGGGCGGTGACCTGAACACCGTTGACGGCTACTGGACCGTGCGCCAGAGCGACGCCCATGCCTGGACTGAGGTCTGGATCGCCGGCCAGGGCTGGGTGCGCGTCGACCCCACCGGCGCCGTGGCGCCCAACCGCGTCGGCCAGCTGCAACGCCTGCGCGCACCGCAAGGGCTCTTCGCCGACGCCATGGGCACCGTCATCAGCCCCGGCATGGCGCAACAGCTGCGTGCCGTGTGGGAGGCCATGAACAACGGCTGGAACCAATGGGTGCTGAACTACACCCAAGGTCGCCAGCTTGACCTGCTGCGCACGCTGGGATTTTCCGCGCCCGACTGGCAGGACCTGCTGCGCCTGCTCGGCACCCTGGTGGGCCTGACCGCTGGCGGCGGTGCCCTGTGGGCCCTGTGGGAACGCCGCCGCACCGACCCCTGGGTGCGCCTGCTCGGCCAGGCGCGCGCGCGCCTGGCACGTGCCGGCCTCACGCTGCCCGCACATCTGCCCCCCCGCGCCATGGCGGCACGCGCGCAGGCACAATTCGGTGCTGACGGCGCCCCCGCCTGCGCCTGGCTGCTGCGGCTGGAGCAGGCCCGCTATGCCCCCCTTGCCGATGCCAACCTGGCGCAACTGCAGCGCGAACTGCGCCGCCTGCGCTGGCCGCAGCACCGCCCTGCCTCCCCGCCATGAAACGATTTCTCGCAATTGCTGCACTTTCGATAGCTTCCAGCGCTTGCCCAGCAAGCGCTACAGCCCCCAAGCACCCACAAAAAGCGGCACCCAAACAGGCCGGCAAAGCCACGCCCAAGGCATCTGCGTCCCAAGGCACCACGCCCTACGCCAGCCGCGCCGAGGCGCTGCGCTTCGCGGACGACCTTGCCGCGCGGCGCGGGCTGGACCGCGAGTGGGTGCGCCAGGCCATTGGCCAGGCGCGCTTTCTGCCGCGCGTGCCGCAGCTGATGCTGCCGCCGCCCAAGGGGCAGGCCAAGAACTGGAACGCCTACCGCAGCCGCTTCGTCGAGCCCGTGCGCATCCGCGCCGGCCTGCGCTTCTGGCAAGAAAACGCTGCCACGCTGGCACGCGCCGAACAGCAGTACGGCGTGCCGGCCGAGATCATCGTCGGCATCATCGGCGTGGAGACCATCTACGGCCAGCACATGGGCGGCTTTCGCGTGATGGACGCCCTGGCCACGCTGGCCTTCGACTTCCCCGCCGCGCACCCGCGCGCTGCCGAGCGCCAGGCCTTCTTCCAGCGCGAGCTGGAACAGTTCCTGAGCCTGTGCGACCGCACCGGCATGGACCCCTTTACCCCGCGCGGCAGCTACGCTGGCGCCATGGGCATGCCGCAGTTCATGCCATCGAGCTGGGCGCGCTGGGCCGTGGACTTCGACGGGGACGGGCGCATCGACCTGTTCGGCAGCGCGGCCGATGCCATCGGCTCGGTGGCCAGCTACTTCCAGGCGCACGGCTGGGTCACCGGCATGCCCACGCACTACGCGGTGGACTTCGACGCGCAGCGCCTGCAGCTCGACACGCTGCTGGCCCCCGACATCCTGCCCTCGTTCAGCCCGGCCAGCATGGCCGACAAGGGCGTGCTACCGCTGGGCGCGGGCGCGCAGCACCCGGGGCAGTTGGCGCTGGTCGAGCTGCAAAACGGCGGCGATGCGCCGGTCTACGTGGCAGGCACCGAGAACTTTTACGTGGTGACGCGCTACAACTGGTCAAGCTACTACGCGCTGGCGGTGATCGAGCTGGGGCAGGCCGTGGCGGCGGCGCGCGACAACGCACGCTGAGGGCATGCGCCAGGCGGTTTCAAAAATACCCATGAAATCCGCCTCAAAGCCTTTCCTATCAAGCGCAAGCAGCTATCAAAAGAAAAGCATTTTTCGTCAAAAGGACCACACGGCCTGCACATAGGCCTGGCGCTGCACCGGCAGCTGCCGCACGACGGCCGCGGCAGGCCCGGCGCTGGCGCGCAGCCCACCCTCCCAGCGCCAGCGGTCCCCTTTCCAGGCCAGGCTGGCCGTGAGCAGCGCACCGCCATCCTCAGGGTGGTAGAGCATGTCCAGCGCGGGCTCCCAAGCCCCGGCGGTCCAGCTGCCGCGCAGCAACAGGTTCTGCCGCCGCAGCGACGCAAAGGCATTGAACACCTGCGCCTGCCACGCCAGGTTGCCCGCCACGGCCGCCGGCGGGGCCCCGGCGGCGGCCATGCGCTGCAGCGCCTCGCCGCGCTGCGCCCACTGGCGCCACTGGCCCGCCGAGGGCGCGGTGCCGTCATACCAGGCTTCCAGCAGCACGCTCACCTGCTGCGCGTTGGTCCAGGTGCCGCCCAGCAGCGCCTGCTGCGCGGCACCCGCCGTAGTGGTACGCCACGGGCTGGCCAGGGCCAGTGCAGCGGGCGCGGCCGAAGTGTCCTCCCAGGTGTCAAAGTGCGCCATGTGGCGCAGCGAACCGTGCAGCTCCAGCGCATCGCTCACCACCCAGGCGAAGGCGGCGCCCAGGCTACCCCGCGTGCGCTGGCCCCAGCGGGCAAAGGCGTAGGTATCCGCCGCCCCCAGGCGCTGGTACCAGCGTGCCGCCAGCGCGGGTTCACGGGCCCCGGTGGCGCTGCGCTCCGTCGTGGGATTCACGGCCACCAGGCTCCAGGCGGCATCCGGCGTGTAGCGCTCGGCCATCAGCACCGGCCGCCCCTGCAGGGGCACGGCCACGAGCAGGCGGCGCACCTCCTGCTGCACTACGTCGTTGGGGCGAAAGCCGTAGCCAACATCCCAACCGACCACCTTGCGCCCCAGGCTCCACTGCCAGTTGCCCAGAGTGCCTGCAGCGTAGCCCTCCATGGCCGTGGCCTGGCTGTGGCCCGGGCCGCCTTCAGGGCGCTCGGCCTGGGCCACCACGTCAGCGTGCCACTGCAGCCCACCCCAGACGGCACTGCCCTGCACCTGGGCCAGCGTGACGCCCGACGAGGCCGGCGCCGCCGCAATGGCGGGCAGCAGCGCATGCGCCTGGGCCAGCGGCCCGGCCTGCGCCGCGCTGCGCGCCAGCCAGTAGCTTTGCCAGTTGCCGCGCAGTTCGCCGCCCATCGCCGGCACCATGGCCATGGCGGCGCACAGCAGCAAGGCCAACCGGTTGCTGCACCGCGTCATTCCAGCACCGGGCTGCGCGCCAGGAACATGGGGTTGAGCCACTCCTCGGGCACCGTGCGCTCCTTGCGCTGCAGGTAGCGGATGCGCGTTTGCCGCTGCTGGCCCAACTGGTCGATCAGCACCATGGCATCCACCTGGCTGCGGCTGGCGTCGAGCTCGAAGTGCGCGGTCTTGGCCAGCTTGTCCGACTGCACATACAGCTGCGCGCGCACCGGCTCGTGGCGCTGCCGGGCCAGCCACAGTTCCACGCGCTGGTAGGTCACGCCCTTGCGCGCAGCCTGCAAGGCCAGGCGGTAGCAGGGCCGTATTTCACCCGGCTGGCACGGCTCCTCGCCCACGAGGGTGGCACTGTAGTCGCCGCTCCAGCGCATGGTGGCGATGTCGCCGGTGGAGGCATCACCCAGCAGCTTCTGCATGGGCGTGATGCGCATGGGCCGCTGGCTGCTGGGCATGAGCAGCCAGAAGTCGTCGCCCAGCATCAGCACCTTCTGGCCTTTCTCTGCGGCGCTTTGCATCAGCACCAGCGTGCGGCGGTCCTGCTGCGCGAACACGGTGTAGCGGCGCTCCTTGTCGAGCGTGCCGTCGGTCTTGTACGACTGCACCAAGGTGTCCACCTGCAGGTTGTCAGCGCCGGTGCGGTAGCGGTCGGCATCGCGCAGCATGGCGTCCACATCCTGTGCGACGGCGGGCCAGGCCAGCGCCGCGGCCACGAGGCCCAGCAAGCGCGCCGGGTGCTTTCCAATAATGAGAGACATGAGCGCTTCCTTTCAGGTGTGGGCCAGGGCTTCGACCACGGGCATGTGCACCGTTTTGCGTGCCACCAGCACCGAGGCCAGCAAGGTCAGCCCCACCATGCCCAGCATGGTCAGCACGTACAGCGTGGGCGAAAAATGGATGAGCAGCGGATAGCCTTCGCTGCGACCGGGCGGTGGCGGCATCTGCACCGGAAAGACGTGCAGCAATCCCGACACGGCCAGTGCCACGGCGGCACCCGCCAGGGCGCCGAATCCGCCCAGCAGCATGCCCTCCAGCCCCAGGCTGCGCAGCAGTTGCGACGGCAGGGTGCCCAGGGCGCGCAGCGTGCCGATTTCGCGGGTGCGTTCGATCACGGCCATGGCCATGGCGCTGGTGACGACGAAGACGACAATGACCGCGATGATCAGCCCCAGCGCCCCGAAGATGCGGTTGTACAGGCCGCGCACCGCCTGGTAGAACACCGCCTGCTGCTCCCAGGTCTGCACCCGCAGCTGCGGCAGTTGCGCGGCCAGGCGTTCGCGCGCGGCCTCGGTGGCTTCAATGCGGTCCAGAAACACACCCAGGCTGGAGACGCGCTGCGTAACCAGCAGCTGCTGCGCCACCTGCACGCTGGTGTAAACGGCGCGCTTGTCCATCTCCGGCACGCCGGTGGTGAAGGTGCCGGTCACCATCACGTCGATGGCGTTCATCGCACCTTCAGTGGTGCTGGCCAGCAGCGTGAGGCTACTGCCCGGCCCGGCCTTGAGGCTGCGTGCCAGGTCGTCGCCCAGCATCACCTGCGGCTGCGCTGCGTCGCTCTCCAGCAGGTGGCCGCTGCGCACGGTGAGGAACGGCCCCTTGACGGCAAATTCGCTGTCGGGCTCCACGCCCTGGGCCAGCATGACCACGCTCTTGTCGCCGTTACTGACGAGCCCGCTGAACGCCACCCGGGGCAGCACATGGCGCACGGCCGGGTCGGCCAGCAGCGTGCCGCGCAGGGCTGCCACGGCGTCCAGCCCGTTTTGCAGTGGCACGTCTTCGTCCTGCGCGAAGTGCGCGGGCGTGCCCAGTACCAGGTGGCCGGTGTCGCGCGCCGAGGCCTGGGCCAGGCTGTCGTAGGTGAACAGCGCAAAGCCCCCGGCCAGCAGAATGGCCGCCGTGCCCAGCATGGCGATCGCGGTGGTAACCAGCGAGCGGCGCAGGTTGCGCAGGCAGTTGTGCCACGCGAAGCGCACCCAGGTCCAGAAGTCGTTCATTGAATTCTCCCGTCCAGCAAGGCCACCACCCGGTCGCAACGGCGCGTCAAGCGGCTGTCGTGGGTGGCGATCACGAAGGCCGCGCCCTCGGCCTGGCCGCGCGCGCGCATGAGGTCGAGCACCTGGTCGGCGGTATGCGAATCCAGGCTGGCCGTGGGCTCGTCGGCAATCACCAGCCGGGGGCGCTTGACCAACGCGCGGGCAATGGCCACACGCTGGCGCTGGCCACCGCTGAGCGCATCGGGGCGGTGGTGCGCATGTGCCTGCAGGCCCACGGCGGCAAGCTGCTGCGCCACGCGATCGCGCCGCTCGGCGGCGGGCACACCAGCCAGAAACAGCGGGTAGTCCACGTTCTCGGCCACCGTCATGACAGGCACCAGGTTGAAGCTCTGGAACACAAAGCCCAGCGCATCGCGCCGCAGCAGGGTGCGGGCCTGTTCGTCGAGCCCCTGCACGGCGGTGCCGCCGAGCATGATCTCGCCCGCGTCGGGCGTGTCGATCAGACCGCACAGGTTGAGCAGCGTACTTTTGCCGCTGCCGGAGGGACCGGTGAGCGCCAGCAATTCGCCGCGCTGCACCAAGAGATCGACACCCTGCAACGCAGGAATCACATGCGCACCCAGGCGATAGGTCTTGCGCACGCCATGCAGGCACACCACGGGTGCGGGCGGCACCCCATCGTTCAAATGCCTGGCGCTCATGTGCGGGGCCTCCCGTCCGGCGCCAGCCGTGCTTTGTCCAGGGCCTTGCGCACGGTCTCCTGAAACGCGGGCGGAGCCGAAGGCAGCAGCGGGCTGCGCGCCACCTCGCCCAGCAGCTTCACGCCCCGGTCGCGCCGGGCCATCATCGCGGGCAGCGCAAGAAAGGTGTTGGCCGCCACGAGCTTGACATCCAGCACGGCGGGAACCTGCTGCTGCCCCGGTGCGTCATGGGCCGGTTGCAGCATGGCCAGTGCCTTGTCCAGCAGCGCCAGACCGTCTTCGGCGTAGGCCATCTTGCGCCAAGGCAGGTAGGTGCTGCGGGCCTGCATGGCGGTGGCGGCACCCCGGTAGGCCAGCAGCACGGGGCTGGCGGGCTCGGCACGCGAAAGCGCTTCAAAGCCCGCCAGCGCGGAGGCCAGCGCGGCGTCCTGGCCTTCGGAGGCCCGCAGGAACGATTGGAAGGCCGGAACGAACTGTGCGTCCGGTGCAGCCTCGGCACAGCAGGCCGTGGCGGCGAGCATGGCGGCACAGGCGAAGGGGATCAAAGGCAAGGGGCGCATGGCGCGGGTCGGCAAGGGTGGAACATGGCGCCAGTGTCGGCAGCGCCCGCCCACCCCGCAGCAGCCATGCGACGAAACGCATGCCCAGCGGCGCGAAACGCGGTGGCCCCGCCGCCAAATGGAGCACGGGCTACCCGTGCTCCCGGCAGGCCTGCACAAAGGCCGTCAGCGCCGGCGAGGGCTGGCGGCCTGCGCGCTGCAGCAGCGAAAAATGGCGCCACATGCGCGGCAGCACCGTAGGCAACAGCACCAGAGCGCCGCTGTCGAGCAGTGGCTGCACCAGCACGCGCGACAGGCAGCTGATACCCAGGCCCTGCGCCACGCAGTGCGCGATAGCCTCGGAGCTGCCCAGCGTGGCGGCCGAGGCCAGCTGGTGCAGGCGCGGCAGCAAGGCGTGTTCCACCATCTCGCGCGTGCCCGAGCCCTGCTCGCGCAGCAGCCAGCGCGCACCGCGCAGCGCCACCACGCCCAGAGGGCGCTGGCGCGCTGCCTGGACCAGGGGGTCGTCGGGCGCGGCCACCAGTACCAACTCGTCACGCAACCAGGGGGCCGTCTCCAGCCCTGGCCAGTGAGTGGCCCCTTCGATCAGCCCCAGGTCGGCCTGCAGCACCTGCACAGCCTCGGCCACCTCGCGCGTGTTGCCGATGTGCAGATCCACGCTCACCTGCGGGTGGCTGCGCGCCAGGGCGGCCAGCACACGCGGCAGCACGTAACTGCCGATGGTGGTGCTCGCCGCCACGCGCAAGCGCACCGGCAGGCCCGCCCCTTGGGCGCCGAACGCCTGCTCGATGGCCCGCGCCTGCTCCAGCAGCGCCAGCGCCTGCGGCAGCAGCGCGCGCCCCGCGGCGTTGAGCACCAGGCCGCGCCCCGCGCGCTCGAACAGCGGCGTGCCCAGACCGCTTTCGAGCTGCTGAAGCGCCGCGCTGGTGGCTGACTGCGACAGCGCCACCACCGGGGCCGCCGCCACCGTGGAGCCGCTGTGTGCCACGGCGGTGAAGATTTCGAGCTGGCGCAGGGTGAGGTGGAGCATGGCATCAACCCGTTCAACAGGTAGTTTCTACATAAACAATCCGTTATACAAATATAACCAAGCCACCTACAGTGCGCGCATGCCGTGGCGGCCTGTTTGCCCTGCGGCCCCTGCCATGCCGTCCCTCAGCCACCTGCGCACCTCTCTTGTTATTCCTCCCGCCGTCATCCATGCAACGCCCGGGCTGGCCCTGGGCTGCGCCATCGCCACCAGTGCGCTGTGGCTGGCGCAGCAGCCCTGGTTCGCACGGCACGGCCTGGGCGCACTGACGCTGGCCATCGTCGCTGGCCTGCTGCTGGGCAACACGGTGTACCGGCGCTTGGCGCGGTCCTGCGGCCCCGGCGTGACCCTGGCAAAGCAACAGCTCCTGCGGGCAGGCATCGTGCTGTACGGCTTGCGCCTGACGTTCCAAGACATTGCACAGGTCGGCTGGAGCGGCGTGGCTACCGACGCGCTGGTATTGGCCAGCACCTTCGGCCTGGCCTGTTGGCTGGGCCAGCGTGTGCTGGGGCTGGACCGGCGCACCACCCTGCTGATCGGCGCAGGCAGTTCCATTTGCGGTGCCGCCGCCGTACTGGCCACGGCGCCAGTCGCCAAAGGACGGGCGCAGGACGTGGCGGTGGCCATTGCCACGGTGGTGGTGTTCGGCACCCTGGGCACTTTTCTGTACCCGGCGCTGTTCCAGTGGAACGCAGAACACGGCTGGCTGTACACCGACGCGCAGCACTACGGCCTGTACGTGGGCGCCACGGTGCACGAGGTCGCGCAAGTGGTGGCCGCTGGCACGGCCGTGGGCCCCGAGGCCGCCAGCACGGCGGTGATTGCAAAAATGGTGCGGGTGATGATGCTGGCGCCGTTCCTGCTGCTGCTCTCGACATCCGAGGCGCGTCGCGAGCGCACCCAAGGGCGACACCATGCAGGGCACCATGCCATCACTATCCCCTGGTTCGCGCTGGGCTTCGTCGCCATGGCGGGGGTGCATTCCCTGGGCGTGCTGCCCCCCGCCGTGGTGCACGCAGGTGTGCAGCTCGACGACCTGCTGCTCGCCATCGCCATGGCGGCCCTCGGGCTGACCACCCACGTGCAGGCCGTGCGGGCCGCGGGCTTCAAGCCTTTGCTGCTGGCCGCAGCCCTGTTCGCCTGGCTGCTGGTGGCCGGACTGGCACTGAGCCACTGCCTGCCGCGATGGCTGTAACGTCAGGGACGCAGCATCTGGCAGTTGGTGGGCATCTGCGCCTGCGCCGCGGTGATCTGGCGCACCACGCGAAAGCCGTAGCCCGAGCCTTCCACGTCGAACGGCACGCCCGGGGTGCCCTGTCGGTTCATCACGCCCACCGCCAGGGCCTGCTGGAACTGGTGATCCTGCGCGCGCATGAAGCCACCGTGGCCGGCCATCTGCACCCGGGCTTGCTCCAGTGCCAACGCCACGGCCACGGCATCAAGGCTGGCTGCGCGCTCCATGGCCTGGGCCAGTGCCTCGACCATGAGCTGCATGCGCAGGTGCACATAGTCGTCCTGCGGCTGCGGGAAACGCGCGCGGAAGGCACGGTAAAACGCCTCGCTGGGTGCGCCCGGCACGTTGGGCAGCCAATCGGCGACGGCCACCACCTTGCCCACCCCGGCTTCGCCCAACGCGGCCGGCGCGCCCAGCGCGTTGCCGTAGAAGGTGTAGAAGCGGCCCTGGTAGCCGACGTCGCGCGCGGCCTTGACCAGCAGCGTCAGGTCGTTCCCCCAGTTGCCCGTGATGACCGCCTGCGCACCGCTGGCCTTGATCTTCACGGCATAGGGCGCGAAGTCCTTGACCCGGCCCACGGGATGCAGCTCGTCGCCAACGATGGCCACATCGGGCCGCTGCGCGGCGAGCTGGCGCCGCGCCTCGCGCAGCACCGCCTGGCCAAAGCTGTAGTCCTGCCCGATCAGGTACGCGCTGCGCACGCCCTGGTCGGCGCGCAGCACCTCCATCAGCGCCGCCATGCGCATGTCGGCATGGGCATCGAAGCGGAAATGCCAGAAGCTGCACTTTTCGTTGGTGAGCTGGGGATCGACGGCCGAGTAGTTCAGGAACAGCACGCGCCTGGCGCTCTCGCGCTGGTTGTGCTTGGCGATGGCCTCGATCAGCACCGCCGCCGTGGCCGAGGAATTGCCCTGCAACACGATACGCGCGCCATCGTCGATGGCGGCGCGTAGCGCCGACAGCGCCTCCTCGCTCGACCCCTTGCTGTCATAGCGCGCCAGCGCCAGGGGACGGGCACCGCCCGGCAGCATGATGCCGCCGCGCGCGTTCACCCGCTCGGTGGCCCACAGCAGGTTGCGGTACACCGCCTCACCGGTGTTGGCGAATGGCCCGGACAGGCTCTCGACCAGCGCCAGCTTCACGGGCGCAGCGGGCTGCGCCAGGCCCGTGGCCGCGCTGCCACATAGGGCGGCAGCGGCCCATTTCAAGGCCTGGCGGCGCAATTTATTCATGCGTGGATTCCTCTTGAAAAGCAGCGCGGGCCACCTACTTTTTCACCAAGCGGTCGCCACCTCGGGCGCCGCGCAGTGTATAGGAGTAACCCCAATGATCTTCGCCCCCGTGATGCAGCGCAGCCCCTTCGCCCCCCGTGCCGCCGACCAGGCGCTGCAGCGCTTCCTGCTGAATCAGTTGCAGGCCAGCGCGCCGCAGGGCTTCCAGGTGCAGCAGGACGACAAGGCGGTCACCCTGCAGCTCGACGTACCGGGCCTGACGCGCGAGCAGCTGCAGATCGACATCGACGGTGCCGTCGTGCGCCTGCAGAGCACCGAGGGCGCACCGCGCCAGGTCCGCCGTGCCTGGGAGCTGCCGACCGAGATAGACGCCGCCGCGAGCAGCGCCAAACTGGAAAATGGCGTACTCACCCTCACCCTGGCCAAGCGTATCCCGGCACCAACGGCTACGCGCCTGGCGATTGATTAACTCTCTTTTTTATAGCTGCTAGCGCTTGCCAGCATTGCGCTACAGGCGCTTTTCATGTGCAAAGGCTGTCGAGCGGCCAGCGCGGCTTGACGTCGAAGGCGTAGTCGCGGTGCGCCTGCTCACGCCCAGCCTGCAGGCGCATCGCGGCGGCCATCGCAATCATGGCGCCGTTGTCAGTGCACAGATGCAGTTCGGGGTAATGCACGCGCACGCGCTGGCGTGCGCAGGCGGCATCGAGCTGCTCGCGCAGCAGGCGGTTGGCACCCACACCACCCGCCACCACCACGCGCTGCAGCCCGGTCTGGCGCAAGGCCTTCAGCGTTTTCTTCACCAGCACCTCGACGATGGCCGCCTGGGTGCTGGCCGCCAAGTCGGCCTTGCGCGCCTCCAGCTGGTCGCCCAGCTTGCGCGCCTGGGTGAGCACGGCGGTCTTCAGCCCGGCGAAGGAAAAATCCAGGTCACCGCTGTGCAGCAGCGGGCGCGGCAAGGTAAATGCAGCAGGGTCGCCCTGCTGCGCCAGGCGCGACAGCGCCGGCCCGCCCGGATAGCCCAGGCCCATGAGCTTGGCCGATTTGTCGAAGGCCTCGCCCGCCGCGTCGTCAATGGTCTCGCCCAGCAGCGTGTACTGGCCCACACCGTCCACGCGCATCAGCTGCGTGTGTCCACCGGACACCAGCAGCGCGACGAACGGGAATTCAGGCGGGTCCGCGCTGAGGAAGGGCGACAGCAAATGCCCCTCCAGGTGGTGCACGCCAAGCACAGGTTTGTTCAGGGCCGCGCCCAACGCACAGCCCACGCCTGCACCCACCAGCAGTGCCCCAGCCAAGCCCGGCCCGCGCGTGAAGGCGACGACATCGACCGCGTCCAGCGTGCGCCCGGCCTCGGCGAACACCGTCTCGGCCAGCGGTAGCACGCGTCGGATATGGTCGCGACTGGCCAGCTCCGGCACCACGCCACCGTAGGCCTGGTGCATCTCGATCTGACTGTGCAGCGCGTGGGCCAGCAGGCGCGGCACCTGCGCGCCCCCCTGGGTTTCGACCAGGGCCACGCCCGTTTCATCGCAGGAGGATTCAATCCCCAGAATCAGCAAACTCATGCCCGCGAGTGTAGGGCGTGTCCCATGGGCACGCGGGCCCAGCCTGTTCAGCGCCCGCCGCTGATGTAGTGCTGCAGCTGCTCAATGATGAATTTCTGCGCCGAGATGATGTCCTTGACCAAATCGCCAATGGAGATCAGGCCCTGCAGATGGCCCGCATCATCCACCACCGGGAGGTGGCGCAGACGGTTGCTGGTCATGATGGCCATGCACTCCTCGCTGCTCTGGCCAGGGCGCACGTACAGCACATCGCGCGTCATCACGTCACGCACCAGCGTGGCCGCCGAGGTACGTCCGAGCAGAGCAATTTTGCGCGCGTAGTCACGCTCCGTGACGATGCCGACGATGTTCTTCCCCTCCATCACCAGCAGCGCGCCAATGCCTTTTTCGGCCATCAGCTTGAGCGCATCAAGCACCGAGTCGCCGGGGGCGATGCTGTGGATGGCATTGCTGGACTTGGATTTCAGGATGTCAGAGACAATGGTCATGGAAGCCTCCCGTGAGATGAAAGCCCATTTCAGCCCAACTGCAGGCCGGATGCAACAGGGCGATCGATAGTGTGTGTGGCCAGCGCGGCGTCTGGTGCCGGTGGTTGGCCCTTCATGGCCCGGCGCAGGGCCACGGCGTCGGCCTGCGGTGCCGGGGCGACCGCGTCGAGACGGAACACGCATACCGCCTCGGCCATGGTCTGCGCCTGAACCTGCAAGGCCTGCGCCAGCGCCGCATTGTGCTGCACCAGCGCGGCGTTCTGCTGCGTGATGAGATCCAGTTGTGCCACGGCTGCATTGACCTGGGAAATGCCCGTGAGCTGCTCACTGGATGCGCTGTGAATCTCGCCAATGCAGGTATTCACGCGCCGCACCAATGCCAGCGATTCGGCCATGGTGCGCTGCGCCGCGCCCGTTTTCTCATGGCCCTCATGCACCCGCGCGGCAGAGTCACCGATGAGCTGGCGAATCTCCTTGGCAGCACTGGCCGAGCGCTGCGCGAGGCTGCGCACTTCGCCTGCCACCACAGCAAACCCGCGCCCTTGCTCGCCCGCACGGGCCGCCTCCACTGCGGCATTGAGCGCCAGAATGTTGGTCTGGAAGGCAATGCTATCGATCAGCTGCGTGATTTCGCCAATGCGCACCGACGCCGCCTCGATCTGCTGCATGGTCTGGGCCACGCCGTCCACCGCGCTGCTGCTGCGCTCGCTCACTGACGTAGCCTGGCTGGCCAGCTGCATCGCCTGGCTGGCAGATTCCGTGGTCAGCTTGACGGTGCCGGTGATCTGCTCCATCGACGCGGCGGTTTCCTCCAGGTTGGCCGCCTGCGCCTCGGTGCGGGCCGACAGGTCGCGGTTGTCCTGGGCAATCTTGCCGGTAGCCACCTGCATCTTGTCACTCTCGTCGCGCGCATCGCGCACGACCGACTGCAGGTTCACGCCGAGCTGGGCCAAGGCTTTTTCCAGGTCGCCGACAACGCCGCTGTGCTTGACGTTCACGCGCTGCGTCAAGTCGCCCGCAGCCAGCCGGTTAGCCTGCCGCACCAGTTGCAACAGGGGCACCACCGCCACGCGGTAGGCAAGGCCCGCCATGGCGCAGGTGAGCACCAGCGCCACGCCCCAGGCAACGGCAGCGCCCATGTGCATGGGCTGCCCGCTGACCAATGCAGCCCCAAACGCCAAGACCAGTACGGCCAGTGCAGTAAGCACCAGCCGCCCCAGCATGCTAGGCACCAGCAGCGCGCAGCAGCGCCCCCAGGCATCCACGCGCACCGGGCAGCCCGCACGCAGCATGTGTACCTGGCGGCCCGCAGCCTTTTCGGCGCGCAGGGTCTGGTAAAGGCGCTCGGCATTTTGAATCTGCTCGCGCGTGGCCTCTGTGCGCACGGACATGTAGCCCGAGGGCTGATCCCCATCCATGAGGGGCGTGACATTCGCCATCACCCAGTAGAAGTCTCCGTCCTTGCGCCGGTTCTTGACCGGAGCCGACCAGGGCTGGCCGCTGGCGATGGTCTGCCACATGTCGCGGTAGGCCTCCTCGGGCATGTCGGGATGGCGCACGATGTTGTGCGGCTGGCCCAGCAGCTCCTCGCGCTCGTAGCCGCTGACTTCGATGAAGCTGGGGTTGCAGTAGAGGATGCGCCCCTTCAGGTCGGTGGTGGAAACCAGGGTTTGCCCCCTGGGAAACGGGTACTCCTGCGTGCTGACGGGCAGATTCGTTCGCATGAGGCGCTCCTTTTCAGGAAATGTCGCGTTTCCATCACCCCCGGCTACCGCAGGCGCCAGGAGAGGCGCCTGCATTATGTGGCGATGCCCTGATTCGTCACAACTACTTTCCTGCACACGCAAGCACCGCACCGCGGCGCGCCAGCGTCCAACACCTCAAGCAACCTCTTTAAGGCACGGCTTGCATCTTGCGCGCCCCCATCGCACAGCCAAGAGCAACGGTCGCGGTATGGGCCACGCCCGCCCTCTCGCACGCCTGCGGGTGCTTTCGGCCAAAGCGTTTCCATGGAGAACGTGCTCCAGTTCTCTGGCGCAAACCCCAGCAAACTCGCAACACATCTGTCGCAGTACCCTAGCGACCTACGCTTTGCCGCAGAATCCAGCACACCCCTAGACACACAGCAACCACCATGGGCATCAGCCACTACATCAAAGAAATCGGCCGGGGCACGCGCGGCGCCAAGGCGCTGGACCGTGCCCAGGCCGCCGATCTGCTCGGCCAGGTTCTCGACGGCCAGACCGGCGACCTCGAAATCGGCGCCTTCTGCGTGGCCATGCGCATCAAGGGCGAAACGGTGGAGGAAATGTGCGGCTTCCTCGACGCCGCGCTGGCGCGCGTGGCGCGCTTTCCCGCCACGCGGCGACCCATGGTCGTGCTGCCCAGTTACAACGGTGCGCGCAAGCTGCCGGTGCTCACGCCGCTGCTGGCCTTGCTGGTGGCGCGCGAGGGCCTGCCTGTGCTGCTGCACGGCATGCGCACCGAAGCGCGCCGCGTGCTGGCTGCGGATGTGCTGCAGGCACTGGGTATTCCCGCGCTGCAAGCGCCGGACGCCGTGGCAGACGGCACGGTCGCGCACATCGGCACGGCACACCTGCACCCCGGCCTGGCGCGACTGCTGGCGGTGCGCGAGGCCATCGGGCTGCGCACGCCGGGGCACAGCCTGGTCAAGCTGCTGGCGCCCTGCCATGGCCCGGCGCTGCTGGTGTCGAGCTACACCCACCCCGAGTACATCCAGACCATGACCGGCACGCTGTCGGCCCTGGGCATGCACGCCTTGCTCTCGCGCGGGCTGGAAGGCGAGTCTGCCGCAGACCCGCGCCGCCAGCCGCGCTATGACGGCGTGCTGGCGGGCACGCACCACGTCCTGGCCGAGCAGCAGGGCGGCACGGCCGCCGAAGTGCCGGGCCTGCCCGAGGCAATCGACGTGGAGAGCACGGCACGCTACACCCGCGCCGTGCTCGCGGGCGAGCTGCCCGTGCCCGAAGCGCTGGCGCAGCAAGTCAGCCACATCGCACACCTAGCGCGACAGATTGAGGCGCGCGGCGCATGAGCACGCCGCCCACACTCGCAGCACGCTCAGGGCGCTGCACCCTTGTGGGCGCAGGCCCGGGCGACCCCGAACTGCTCACGCTCAAGGCCCTGAAGGCACTGCAGGCGGCCACCGTGGTGCTGGTGGATGACCTGGTGAGCGAGGCGATCGTGGCGCTGGCGCCTCCGGGCGCGCGCATCGTCCACGTAGGTAAACGCGGGGGCTGCAAGAGCACTCCGCAAGCCCTGATCGAGGAGCTCATGCTCGACGCCGTGCGCGCAGGCGAGCACGTGGTACGCCTCAAGGGTGGCGACCCGTTCATCTTCGGCCGCGGCGGCGAGGAGGTGGAGCACCTGCGCGCTGCGGGCGTGACAGTGGAAGTGGTCAGCGGCATCACCGCCGCCATGGCCGGCATGGCCTTGCTCGGCGCACCGCTGACGCACCGCGCACATGCCCAGGGGGTGGTTTTCATCACAGGGCACAGCCAACCCGGCGGCACGGCCACCGACTGGCGCCTGCTGGCGGCCACGGCACGCAACCTGCACCTCACCCTGGTCATCTACATGGGCATGGCGGGCAGCGCGCACATCCAGCAGGAACTGCTGCACGGTCTGCCTGGTGGTACGCCCGTGGCCGTGGTCCAGCACGTCAGCCTGCCGCACCAGCGGCATGCTGTGACCACACTCGACCAATTGCACGCCACCATCGCACGCGAGGGGCTGGGCAGTCCCTCGGTCATCGTCGTCGGCGACGTGGTACGCGGCGTGCAAGCGCTGCCAAACTAAGAAACGCCGCCACGCTGCCTCGCGTCGTTCGCTGCCCCAGGAGGCGGCGCGTTGTCGGCGTGGGGAACCACGGCGATAGAACTGTCGCCACAGGGACAATTCTTTCGGGAAACCCCAGGGACCACCCGCGCGGGGACCTGGGAACAATGCGGCGCGCATACCGGGTAGGCACGGCTCGAGCCCTTCTGGTTGCGCCTTCCTCCGCCTGTCCAGGAAAGACCCGCATGCACTCCACTTCCGTCCGCCACCAGGCCGGTGCACCCGACACCGGCCGCCGCCACACCCTGCACCGCATCGCCGCAGGCGCCGCGACGCTGGCCGCCCCCGTGCTCGCCCATGCCCAGGCGCGCTCCACATCCGCGCAGGGCGACATCCTGGTGGGGCGTTCATCCGCGCTGTCCGGCCCGATGGCGCCGTTCCTGACCCCCATTTACGCGGGGCAGGACGCCGCCATCGCCGACTTCAACGCTGGCGGTGGCGTGGCTGGGCGCAAGGTGCGGCTGGTCACGCTGGACGACGGCTTCACGCCCCAGCGCGCGCTGGAAAACGCCCACAAACTGGTTGAAGACGAAGGCGTGGTGGCCCTGTTCGGCCAGGCCGGCACCTCGCAGGTACTGGCGCTGCTACCCTACCTGCCGCAGGCCAAGACACCGCTGATCGCCGTCTACACCGGCAGCCCCGCGCTGCGCGCGGCACGCAGCCCCTGGCTGTTCACCACCAATGCCAGCTACGCTGACGAATTGGCCAAGGTGGTACGCAACCTGGTATCGATCCAGAGCACGCGCATCGGCATCGCCTACGAAAACAACGACTTCGGCAAGCTCGCCCTGCCACTGGCCGAGCAAGCCATCGCTGCCGAGGGCGCGACCCTGGTGGGCGCGCACGCCATCGACAGCAGCGGTAAGGATGCCGGGGAGGCCGCCAAGGCCATGGCCACGCTGCAGCCCCACGCCATGCTGATGGTTGCCGCAGGGCCGTCCGTGGTGGCCTACGTGCGCGCCCACCGTGCGCACCTGGGCGTGCCGCTGTACACGCTGTCGCTGGGTGCGGGCACGCAAGTGCTCAAGGCCCTGGGCAGCGACGCTCGCGGCCTGGCCGTGGCACGCACCACGCCCTCGCCGCTGCGCGCCACCATGCAGGTCACGCGTGACTTCCAGGCCTCGATGAAGCAGCACGGCCTGGAAGTGAACTACGACCACTTCGTTGGCTACCTCGACGCACGCGTGCTCCTGGAAGGCCTGCGCGCTGCCGGCCCGGGTGTAACCGGCCCTGGCCTGGTACAGGCCATGGAAGGGCTGAACCGGCTCGACCTGGGCGGCCATACCTACCGCTTCAGTGCGCAGAACCACAACGGCTCCAGCTACGTCGATATCGCGGTGATCGGTCCCGGCGGCACCTACATGCGCTAGCACTGCGCGGCACGCGCATCACCGTACGCATGTGAAAGATGCCCTGGCTGAACTTTCAGCCAGCCCCAACGCTCCATTTTTCACGGGCCGCCCCAGAGCAGGACGGGCGCCCGCTGGGTCACCTTCACGCAGCCGGCTGGCCTGGTGGCATGTGCAGCGTCACGGTCACGACCGTGCCGCTCGCGCCGGAATCCACCCGGAACATCGCGCCCATGCGCTCGGCCCGCGCCGCCATGCTGCGCATGCCCACCGACATGCCCGCGCGCTGTACGGCGTCCACGTCGAAGCCCCGGCCGTCATCCTCAACGCGCACCGCAAACACCCCGGGCTGCGGCAATGTGCACTCCACGCACACGCGCCGCGCCTGGCTGTGCTTGATGACGTTGGACAGCGCCTCCTCCACCAGCCGCGTCAGCAACAGGCACTGAAGTGCGCTCGGGCAACCGCCCTCCTCCACCGTGCCCCGCCACTGCGCAGCAATACGCCATTCGCTGGCCACGCCCATCTCATCGAGCAGGCGCGTGACCCGGTGGCGCAGCGGCGCAAGCCACTGCAGCGGCGTTGCAGGCACGGTAGCGCCCGCGCTGGCGCCGTGGTCGATCACCTGGCGCAGGTCATCGCGCAGCGTCTTGAGCAGCGACAGCACGCGCTCGCCGGGCAACTGCCCGCCCGCCTGCTCCAGCAGTGCCATGCCACGCACCAAGCTGCTGCCCAGGCCGTCGTGCAGGTCGTGGGCAATCTGCATACGCTCCTGCAGTTTTGCGTTGTCCAGCGCCTGCGCATGCTCGCGCGCCACGGCCTGGGCCAGTTCGGTGCGTGCCTCGGCCACGCGCGCCTCCAGTTCGCGCTGGAAGCGCTCGGCGCTGCGCATCTGCTGCGCCAGCTGGCCGCCCAGCAGCAGCATGACCAGCACGATGGTGGCGATGCCGCTGAGCGCCGCCCAGTTGCGCGCCACGTGCCACACGTCCGGCACCAGGCCCAGCGTGAACAGCGCCACCGCCACGAGCACCAGCCAGCACAGCGCCAGCAGCCGCTGCGCCACGCCGCGCCCCGGCCGCCACGCATGCCACTGGAATTGCAGCCCGTTGAGCAGGAACACCGCCATGGCGCCGCGCCAGATGGCGGCGAACCAGGCGCTTTCAGCGCCCTGCGGCGCCCACCACGCCGCCGCCGCGCCCAGGGCCGCCAGCAGCCACAGCGCGCGCTCGGCCCACGGCAGGCGCTGCGCGCCAAAGCGGAAGGTGAACAGGCAGGCGCACAGCACGTAGCCCACCAGCGCCACCATGCTGGCGCGCGCGCGGTCCAACGAATCGGCGAAAGGCCAGGGCGTGTCCGCCAGGTAGGTGCTCAGGTAGGCCAGCCAGCACAGCGACATGAGGGCGAACCAGCCATACGCACGCTCCTGCCGCCGCAGGCCCCACACCAGCAGAAACAGCACCGCCGCCATGCCAGCCAGCACGGCATTGATGAAATACACCGTGCGCTGCCGCCACTGGGCCTGGGCCTGGGCTTCGGCCACTTCCTTCGCATCGCCCAGGCGCAAAGTGCCCACCAGGCCCGACGACAGCGCGGCCACGCCCACCACGCGCACCCACACAGTGTTGGTGCCCACTCGCAGGGAGGACGTCGGCAGCAGCCACCAGCGTGGCACGTTCCAACTGCGCGAGAGCGGCTCGGTGAGCGAGGCGTCGCGCCACAGCAGGTCATCGTTGATGAACACCTCACCCGCACTGCCGATGCCGTCGATACCCAGCCCAAGTTCGGCGGCCCTGGCGCTGCACTCCGCACCCGCACGCTCCCAGTCAATGCGGTACCAAGCAGTGCCGCTGTAGCCAGGCCAGCGGCGCCCCCACCTGTCTGGCAACGTGACGGACTCCCATCCCTCCACCGGCCGAGCGCCATCGGCAGAGCGGGCGACTTGCACCGACACGATGCGCGGGATGCAGTCCTGGCCCTCGTCCGCCCATGCCGCAGGCCAGGCCAGCAGCCACAGCGCTAGCCACGCCACCAGCCGCCGCATCAGCCCAGCCACCCGCGTGTACGCGCCGCGCTCACCGCGCCCGTGCGCGACGACACGGCCAGCTTGCGGTAGATGCGCTTGACATGGCTCTCGACCGTGTAACGTGAGAGGAAAAGTTGCTCGGCGATCTCGCGGTTCGAAAGGCCATCGGCCACCAGCCGCAGGATCTCACCCTCGCGCTCGCTCAGCGCCTCGGCCGGGGCAGCGCCCACGGCGGCGGGCGCGGGTACGGGCAACAGCTCCAGAATGCGCCGCGCAATGAACGGATCGATCGGCGCGCCGCCGCGCAGCACGCTGCGGATGGAGAGCTGCACTTCCACGTCGTCGCGCTCCTTGAGGACGTAGCCGGTAGCACCGGCGCGCAGCGCGCCCAGAATCGCATCCTCCGAACTCCAGGCAGACACCACCAGGATGCCCAGGCCGGGATCGTCGGCACGCAACTGCACGATCAGATCGCACCCATTGCCGTCGGGCAGCTGCAAATCCACCAGCGCCAACGCCATGGGCTGCTGCGCCAGGCAGGCGCGCGCCTCGGCCAGTGTCGCAGCGAACAGCAGCGCATCCGGCGCGTAGCCCAGCGCCAGCAGCACGCCGCGTAAACGCTGCTGCAGCAGCGGCTCGTCTTCCACCACCAGTACGGGTGCGGGCAGCACGGATTCGGGGGCGGTAATGAAAGCAGTCATGGCATGGCAGCGTCGACAACGGGGAGTGCAAGGCAGACGCCATCCTAGGCGACGCCGGCCCCGCCGCCTATCCCTGAAATTGGGTAATTCGCACCCGTCTGCCGCGCCGCGGTGGCACCAGCACAGGCACGCCCTGGCGCCACCGCCCTCAAATTACCCAATTTCAGGGATACCGCAACACGTCACAAATCCTTACGATGCCTCCTCAGACGCACCTGCTTCAACAGTGTTTTCAGCCTCCAGCGCATACCAGAAAAGCGCTAGCAGCTATAAAAAAAGTAGTACCCATGCACCACGCTACCGAAGAACGCACCATGCCGCCCCCCACCAGCCAGCGCACTGCCCGACTGGCTGCCGCCGTCGCCCTGGCCGCCGGCCTGGCCGCCTGTGGCGGCGGCAACAGCAGCAGCCCGCCCGACCCGCTGCAGCCGTACCGCACGCAGGCTGTGCAATGGACTGAGTGCGACGCCAGCATCCTCGGCCCGCGCAGCCCCAAACTCGAAACGCTGTGGGCACTGGCGGGCGAGCGGCTGCGCTGTGCCATGGTGCGCGCGCCACTGGATTGGTCTAACCCCGGGCGCGGCGATGTCACCCTGGCGGTCATGCGCCTGGCCGCTGGCACCCCGTCCAAGCGGCGCGGCGCCCTGCTGTTTAACCCGGGCGGCCCGGGCGAGGATGGACTGGGCAATGCCCTCACACTGCTAGATGCATTCGCCCTGGGCAACCCTGACAGCCCGCTAGGTGCGCAACAACTGCGCCTGCTCGCCGAGTACGACATGGTGGGCTTCTCGCCGCGCGGCATGGGCGCCAGCACGCGGCTGCACTGCGCCACCAACGAGCTGGAACGCTTCGTCGACTTCAGCCCGGCGGGCTGGGATGCCCCCGACAACCTCGCCAACACCCACTACAACGGCCGCAAGACCGCCGAGGCCTGCCAGAAGAACCCGCTCACCCCTTACATCAACACCGACGCCACGGCGCGCGACATGGACTTGCTGCGTGGCCTGCTCGGCGACGACAAGCTCAACTACTTCGGTTACTCCTATGGCACCTGGCTGGGCGCCTGGTACGCCAGCCTGTTCCCCGAGAAGGTGGGGCGCATGGTGCTCGACAGCGCGCTGGATTTCGACACCACGATCGAAAAATCGCTGCTGCACTCGCAACCACCCGCACGCCAGCGCCTGTTCGACGAAGTGATGGTGCCTTACGCCGTGCGGCACCCGGACTTCTTCCGCCTGGGCGCCACCGAGGCCGAGGTGCGCGCCATCATGCCGCGCCTGCACCCACGCGTGCAGGCCGTGCTGGCTGAGTTCCTGAGCGGCCTGGGCTACCGACGCGTGGACGCCATGGCGTACCTCGGCCACATCGCGGCAGCGCAAGGGTTGGACATGGTGCTGCAAAGCGTGCCCGATGCGGCGGATGACAGCGCGGTGCGCCACGCGCTGGCGCAGCAGGTGTTCCACCCCACCAACCCCTCGCAGGACACCCAGGTACGCGCCGTTGCAGGGAGGCTCTACGAAAAGTACCGCAGCAACTGGCTGGTGCCCCAGCCCCAAAACATCGAGGCCAACGGAGCGGGCGGCATCGCCATCCGCTGCAACGACACGCCCGCCATCACCGACCTGGCGCAATGGACCACCACGGTGCGCGGCCTGGCGCAGCAGGCCCCCATGTACTTCGGCGGCCTGATGGTGCTGAACGCCTGCGCCTTCTGGGGCGGCCCCTCGGTCAGCAAGCCCAGCCCGGCAGCCATGCGACAGCTCCCAGTGCTGTTCGTGCAGACGCAGTACGACGCAGCCACCAACACCGACGGCGCCAACGCCTTCTTCGCCCAGTTGCCCGGTGCCCGCCGCGTGTACGTCACGCGCGACTTCCAGCATGGCGTGTTTCCCTACGACGACAGCTGCGTCGATCCGCAGGTGACGGCCTATCTGCTCGGCGACGTCCCCGCGCAGCGCGAGACCGTGTGCCCAGGCAAGCCGCTGGAAGGAGAAGGCGACGCCACCGCCCAGAAGGCACAGCCAGCGGACGGCACGCCGCCGACATACACCGACCCGGAAAAGGCACGTGCGCTGATCGATGAGTTCAAGCGCAGCCTGGTACCCCCCAGCCTGCGGCCCTGACCTGCTGCGCCCCTTTCCTTCACGCTTCTATCCACCCCACCACTGCGAGGACTTTCATGCCCCCCATTTCACGCCGCCACATGCTCGGCACCGCCGCCGCCCTGCTCGCCGGAGGGCTTGCCGCCTGCGGCGGCAGCAGCGACGATGCCACCCCGCCCCGCACTACGCTGCTCGTCTACCTGCTGGGCTCCAACCTGGAGAGCATGGGCAACGCAGGCACCGGCAACCTGCTGGAAATGCTCGCCGCCCAAGGCTCGGCGTACACCCGCGTCATCATTACCACGGGGGGTGCCGACAAGCGCGACCCCGGCGGCCTGGTGTCGAGCTGGAAGACGGTCAAGCGTTTCGAGCTGGCCAACGGCGCGTTGAAGGAGCTGGCAGACCTGGGCGCACGTGACATGGACTCCAGCGACACGCTGCAGGACTTCCTGACCTGGGGCGTGCGCACCTACCCCGCCGAGCGCACCATGCTGGCCCTGTGGGACCACGGCAGCGGCTACTACGGCTATGGCGGCGACGAAAACTATCCGGGCGAAGGCAAGATGATGTCGCTGCCCGCCATGTCAGCAGCCCTGCAAGGCTTCAAGGCCGCCACGGGCATCACGCTCGACTACATCGGTTTCGACGCCTGCCTGATGGCCACCTTGGAAGTAGCCAAAGCGGTCCAGCCCTATGCCCGCTACCTAGGGGCATCGCAGGAGCTTGAGCCCGGCACAGGCTGGGACTGGAAGAGCGTGATCGAAACCGCCGCGCGCCAGCCCGCTCCGAGCCTGCCGGAGTTCGGCCAGATCGTGGCCACGGCCTTCCACGACAAACAACTGCGCGAGCGCCCCGAGGGCAGCCCGATTCCACCGCTGTCGGACTACGTGACCTTCAGCATCATCGACCTATCGCGCCTCCCCCCCCTGCTGGAGCGGCTGGAGCAGTGGGCAAGCGCCGTGCACGCTTACTACGACAGCGGCGCCAAGCGCGCCAATGCCAACGGCGGCGTGTTCTGGCCGCCCACGTTCGCCGCAGCGCTGCCCCGCACCAAGGCCATGCCCGGCACCCTGCTCGCTGAGGGCGACGCCGCCATCGAGCGCTGGAAGCAGGTCGCCATGGCGCGCGTGCGCACCACCACCTTTGGCTACGAGCCGGACGCCAAGGACGCCCTTGACCTGGTGGACCTGCGCCAGTTCGCCGCCCTGCTCAGTGCCGATGGCATTGCCACCGGCCCCCAGGCGGCACTGAACCAGGCCTTGCAGGACGCCATCGTTTTCAACATCACCGGCCCCCAGGCACGCAACGCCAGCGGCCTGAGCATCTACTTCCCCCTGCGCACGCGCAGCGCGCGCCAGCGCAACGTGTACCAGGCACTGGCCATGCCCAGCGGGTACATGGGCCTGCTTGAGCGCCACACGCGCCAGGCCGAGCAAGCGCCCTCGGCCATCTACATCGCGCCGCTGCAAGTCCGGGGCGACACCATCTTCGGCGACATCACATCCCTGTATGGCGTGCAGCTTGCCGATCTGCTGCAGGTACAGCCGGCCGGCGCCGGGGTGGTCAAGATCACAGGCAGCACACCCATCGCCGCTGCCGAGATCGTCGAAGGCTACGGCCAAGTGCTCTACGACACGCAGCAATGGCTGCAGCTCGGCGGCCAGCCCCTGCTGCTCTATACCCTGTCCATCCAGATCAGCGAAGGCGGCAGCCTCAACGCGGCCCTGTACGGCGCACCGGTACGCCTGAAAAGTGCCCGAACCGCTGAAACGCGCATCGTGCTGCTGTTGCTGAACTACAAGTGGGACCCGGCAACCATGCGCATGACCGGCGAAATCATCGGCGCACGGGACATCGACTTCTCCGACCCCAGCGACCCGACCGACCGCGTCGACCGCGACATCTACGCGGGCGACACCGTGGAGCCCCTTCACATCCTCTACGACGTGGCGAAGCAGGCCCCCGTGGCAGGCCCAGGCGGCGGCATCGCCTTCGAATTCGGCTCGCCCGTGACAGTAGCGCTCGACTCTGCCCTGCGCCCCACGCCGCTGGCCGCTGGCAACCACACGCTGATGCTGTCGGTCACCGACCTGGCGGGTGCCGAGGCTCTCTCACAGCCGCTGGCATTCACCAAGCGCTAAAGCCGCGCGGAGGAGCGACTGAATCGCTCCTCTTTCAATAGCTGCCAGCGCTTTTTGTACAAGGGCTGAAAGCTATTTTCATCAAATATTTCACTTCAACCAAACAGGCGCGGTACATTGCCCGGCGCAATGGCCAGGCCGAAGAACCTGGCGATTTCCACCATCTGCCCGTACAGCATGCCGTGGCCCGGGTGCGCCGTAGCGCCCCGTGCGCGCGCGGCGGCGAGCAAGGCGGTGTCGCGCATCACGGCCTCGCACACCAGGGTGCCGGGCTGCAGCGTATCGGTGGGCAGCGGGGCCGGGTCGCCGTCGTGCAGGCCCAGGGCCGTGGCGTTGATGACCACATCGAAGCCCGTGCCATCGGCCACGCCCGTGCGCACGTCCACGCCCGGCAGCGCCGGTGCCAGGCGCTGCACGGCCTCCTCGGCGCGCGCCATGGAGCGGTTGCTCAGCACCAGCGTGGCCGGCTGCTCACGCCCCACGGCGTAGGCGATGGCCTTGCCCGCGCCGCCCGCGCCCAGCAGCAGCACGCGCTTGTCCGCCAGGGTGTGACCACGCTCCTTCAGTCCAGCGACGAAGCCATCGCCGTCAAGGTTGCCACCCTCCCAATGGCCCTGCTCCGCATCCCAGCGCAGCACGTTGGCCGCGCCCACCAGGCGCGCCGCAGGGGTCAGCGCACCGCACAGGGCGACCACCGCCTCCTTGTGCGGAATGGTGACGACCAGACCGGCCAGGTTCTGGCACCCGGCCAGCCCCGCCAGCAACGGTGCCAAGTGCGCTGGCGCCGCGTGCAGTGGCACGCACACGGCGTTCAGCCCCTGCTGGGCGGCGGCGGCGTTGAACAGCTGCGGCGTGCGCACGTGGGCGATGGGGTCGGCCACGATGCCGACGAGCCGGGTGGTTCCGTCGATCTGCATCAGATGCCCGCCATATTGATGTACTTGACGACCAGGTAGTCCTCGATGCCGTAGTGCGAGCCTTCACGCCCCACGCCCGACTGCTTGACGCCGCCGAATGGCGCCACCTCGTTGGAGATGAGGCCCGTGTTCACGCCCACCATGCCGTACTCCAGCCGCTCGGCCACGCGCCAGACGCGACCCAGGTCGCGCGCGTAGAAGTAGCTGGCCAGGCCAAACTCGGTGTCGTTGGCCATGGCCACGACTTCGTCCTCGGTCTCGAAGCGGAACAGCGGCGCCAGCGGGCCGAAGGTTTCCTCCCGTGCCACGGCCATGTCCTGCGTCACATCGGCCAGCACGGTGGGCTCGAAGAACGACTGCCCCAGCGCGTGCGGCTTGCCGCCCGCGAGCACGCGCGCGCCCTTGGCCACGGCATCGGCGATGTGCTCCTGCACCTTGGCCACGGCCTTGGCGTCAATCAGCGGGCCGATGCGTACGCCGTCTTGCAAGCCGTCGCCCACGGGCATGGCCTGCACCGCGGCCACCAGCTTTTGCGCAAACGCGTCGTACACCTTGGCGTGCACGTACAGGCGGTTGGCGCACACGCAGGTCTGGCCCGCGTTGCGGTACTTGGAGACCAGCGCACCCTCGACGGCGGCGTCAAGGTCCGCATCCTCGAACACAATAAAGGGCGCATTGCCGCCCAGCTCCATCGACACCTTCTTGATCGTGGCAGCGCTTTGCTGCATGAGCGTGCGGCCCACTTCAGTCGAGCCGGTGAAGGTGAGCTTGCGCACCAGCGGGTTGGTCGCCAGTTCAGTGCCGATCTCACCCGCCGCGCCCGTGACCACCGACAGCACGCCCGCCGGAATGCCCGCGCGCTCGGCCAGCACGGCCAGCGCCAGCGCGGTGAGCGGCGTCTGCGAAGCCGGCTTGACCACCATGGTGCAGCCCGCCGCCAGCGCCGGGCCGGCCTTGCGCGTGATCATCGCGGCCGGGAAGTTCCACGGCGTGATGGCGGCGCACACGCCGATGGGCTCCTTGGTGACGACGATGCGCTGGCTGCCCAACGGCGCCGGAATGGTGTCGCCATAGACGCGTTTGCCTTCCTCGGAGAACCACTCGATGAACGAGGCGGCGTAGGCGATCTCGCCGCGCGCCTCGGCCAGGGGCTTGCCCTGCTCGGTGGTCATGATGCGTGCCAGGTCCTCCTGGTTCGCCAGGATCAGCTCGTACCAGCGGCGCAGCAGCGCGGCGCGCTCCTTGGCGGTGCGCGCGCGCCAGGCAGGCCAGGCGCGGTTCGCCGCCTCAATGGCCTGGCGCGCCTGCACAGCACCAAAGCGTGGCACGGTGGCGATATGTGCGCCGGTGGCCGGGTTGGTGACGGCAATGGTCTGCTCAGAGCCTACCCATTGGCCGTCGATCAGGCACTGCGTGCGCAGCAGCGAAGCATCTTGCAAATTCAGCATGGCATTGACTCCTTCAGCCTGCGATGTAGAGGCCACCGTTGACGTGGATGACCTCGCCCGTGATGAAACTGGCAGCGCTGCTGCACAAAAAACCGATCACACTGGCGATCTCGCCGGGCTGGCCCAGGCGCTTGAGCGGCGTCTGCTCCACCGACTCCTGGCCGCGCCGCGCGATAAGGTCATTGGTCATGGGCGTGGCGATGACGCCGGGCGACACGGCATTGACCCGGGTCTTCGGGCCCAGCTCGCGCGCCAGCGAGCGGGTCAGGCTCATCAGCCCGCCCTTGGAGGCGCTGTAGTGCGCGTTGTAAAACGCACCACGGTGGCCTGCCATCGAAGTCAGGTTGACGATGGCGCTGCCGTCGCGCAGGTGCGGGATGGCGCGGCGCGTGAGGTAGAACACGCCGTCGAGGTTGATGGCAATCGTCTGGCGCCACTGCGCGTCGGTCATCTCCTGCACCGGCTGCGCCAGGTACAGGCCGGCCGAGGGCACGAGGTGGTCGATGCCGCCGAAGCGCGCCTGCGCCACGTCCACGGCCTTTTGCGCGTCGTCGGGGTTGGCGGCGTCCATGCGCAGCACGGCCACGCGCTGGTCCACATCGCTACCCAGCCCGTGGGCGAAGGCCTCTAGGCCGGCGTGGTCCAGATCGGTCAGCACCAGGTTGGCGCCATGGGCGTAGAAAAGCTGGGCCACGGCGCGGCCGATGCCGCCGTTGGCGCCGGTCAGCAGCAGCGTCTTGTCCTGAAAGTCGTACATCAAAAAGTCTCCTGGTCAGATATGCAGGGCCCGGCCAAAGGCCGCCAGCACGGCCTCGTGCATGGACTCGGACATCGTGGGGTGCGGCACGATGGTGGCCATGAGCTCGGCCTCGGTGGTCTCCAGGCTCTGCGCGATGGCAAAGCCCTGGATCATCTCGGTCACTTCCTCGCCCACCATGTGTGCACCGAGCAGCTCGCCGCTGGCGGCGTCGAACACCACCTTGGCGAACCCTGCCGTGGCCCCCATGGCAATGGCCTTGCCGTTGGCGGAGAAGGGAAACTTGCCCACCTTGACGGCGCGCCCCGCCGCCTTGGCCTGCGCCTCGGTCCAGCCCACGCTGGCCACCTGCGGGTGGCTGTAGGTACAGGCGGGCACGCGGCGCGGGTCCAGCGCGTGCGGGTGCAGGCCGGCTATGTGTTCCACGCACAGCACGCCCTCATGGCTGGCCTTGTGCGCCAGCCAGGGCGGCCCCGCTACGTCGCCAATCGCATACACCCCGGGCTCAGCCGTGCGGCACTGCGCATCGGTGACGATGTGGGTCTTCTCCACCTGCACACGGGTCTTTTCCAGACCCAGGTCTTCCACGTTGCCGACAATGCCTGCGGCCACCAGCACCACATCGGCCTGCACCTGCAGCGCGCTGCCGCTGCCCTGCGGGCGCAGCGTGAGCTGCCAGGCACCTTGCACGCGCTGTGCCTGCTCCAGTGCCACCTGGGTGTGCACGTGGATACCATCCTTCTTCAGGCTGGCAACCACCTGGGCAGAAACCTCTTCGTCCTCCAGCGGCAGCACGCGTGGCGCCATTTCCACCACCGTGACATCGGCCCCCACGGCACGGTAGAAACTGGCGAACTCGATGCCAATGGCCCCGGCACCGACAATCAACAGGCGCTTAGGCACGGCGGGCGGGGTGAGTGCCTCACGGTAAGTCCACACGCTCTGCCCATCGGCGGGCAACTGCGGCAGCTGGCGCGCCCGCGCGCCCGTGGCCAGCACGATGTGGGCAGCGCGCAGCACCTGGGTTGCACCACCCTCGCCTGTGACGGCCACGGCGCCCTCCCCCTGCAGACGGGCGTGGCCGGTGAAGACCTGCACGCCGTTCTTCTTCAGCAGGCCGGTGACGCCCTTGTTGAGCTGCGCCGCCACAGCGCGCGAACGCGCCACCATGGCAGGCAGGTCGGCCTCGGGCGGCTGCGCCTTGACGCCGAACTGTGCCGCGCCGCGCACCATGCGCAAGACG